>Ga0207029_10017_pt1 | contig 43659 bp, 35 predicted proteins | sample Alteio_BWMinCont_39_FD_153282 | JGI IMG/M metagenome (GOLD analysis project Ga0207029, IMG submission 153282) | Enriched cells from forest soil in Barre Woods Harvard Forest LTER site, Petersham, Massachusetts, United States -... | ecosystem: Environmental > Terrestrial > Soil > Temperate forest >...
CGCTCTGGCCATAAATCTTCAGAGCGAAGCACTGCCCTCATTCCCCGTAATCCAACGCTATTTCTCGCTAATAAACTGGTTCTCCTTCCTGGCCGTTTTCTTCAGCATCTTTGCGCTGGTGGCCGGAGTCCGCATCTGGCAACGCGGCGACGTCCGCACCATCTCCCGGGTAAAATTCTCCCTGGTAGCGACCGCCTGCCTCTTTCTAACCTGGTACTCCATCCACTGGAACCTAATCGGCCCCATCCGCCGTTTCTGATCCGCTCGCAACCGATTATGACTTTGTGGCTGATCGCGGCGGGGGCCGGCCCCGCGTTCGCCAAAGGCGTTCGGAACTCTTGACAAGAATCACTCGCAGGCGTAGACAGATAGAGTGTCTACGGTAGACGATCCACGCAAATCACTGGAATTCCTGCAAGGCACGCTCGAAGTCTTAATTCTTCGCAGCTTGCAAACTACTCCGAACCACGCTTACGGCATCTCGCAATTCCTCGAGCGACAATCGGAATACGAATTCCTTGTCGACAACGGCTCTCTGTACCCCGCGCTCGAACGCCTGCTGCAGCGCCGCTGGATTACTTCACAATGGAAAAAAACACCGAACGGCAGGCGCGCCAAATACTACCGGCTGACGCCTCTCGGCCGTACGCGGTTGGTCGCGGCGAAATCGAAATGGATGCGTTTCGTCGAAGCCATGGCGCGCGTCCTGGCTCCTGTGAGGTGAGCGCTATGCGCGAATGGTGGTCAAAGATTTGCCGCGCCTTGGATCTGCGGAGTGGCCTGGAAAACGAACTCTCCGAGGAGATCGAAGCCCATCTCGACCTGATGACCGCCGACAACATCGAACGGGGCATGCCTCCTGAGGAAGCTCGCGCCGCGGCGCGGCGGGCCTTCGGCAATAGGACCAGGACGCAAGAGAACGCGCGCGAAGCCTGGCAGTTTCCGCGTCTTGAAACAGTTCTCGGAGACATCCGCTATGGCCTCCGCGGCATTCGCAAATCAGCTAGCTTCTCCATGGTCGTCATCTTGACGCTGGCCCTGGGCATCGGCGCGAATACCGCTATCTTCAGCGTCGTCTATTCCGTGCTTTTGCGGCCGTTACCCTATCCGAACGGCGAGCGCCTCGTGTGGCTCGGCGAATCCACCCCTAATGCCCCCGGCATCAGCGTCACGTGGATCAATTTCGAGCACTGGCGCAACGAGAGCGATTCCTTCCTAGACATGGCGGCCTTGGCGACGACCGACTTGACTCTTACCGGTCGCGGCGATGCCGTGCTCACACACGCAGGGCTGGTAACCAGCAGATTTTTCCAACTTACCGGCGCTAGACCCGCATTAGGTCGTCTCTTTACCGACGCCGACGACACCCCCGGCGCCGCGCCCACCGTTGTCGTAACCGCAGACTTTTGGCAACGCCATCTAGGCGGTGATGCCAGCGTCGTTGGCGAGACTCTTCGATTAAATGGCAAATCCTATGAAATCATCGGCGTCCTTCGCCCGGGACCGAGGTTCTTCTCGCGTCCCCTCGATTTTTATTTGCCGATCGGCCGCTCTCGCGGCACTTCCCTGAAACGCAGCGACCATGGTTCGATGCGCGCGTTGGGCCTTCTCAAACCGGGGGCCACCCTGACCGAGGCGCGCACCAACCTTGATGCCATTATGCAACGGCTCGCGCTCACCGACCCTGGCCCGGAAGACGATCATCGCGCCTACGCAACTTACCTCACCGAAGAAAGGACTGGCGAAATTCGCCCGACGCTGCTCGTTCTCATGGGCGCCGTTGGCCTGGTGCTGCTTATTGCGTGCGCCAATGTGGCCAGTCTGCTGCTCGTTCGCAGTACCGCCCGAGCCAGGGAAATTGCGGTTCGCATGGCTATCGGGGCGGGCCGCGGGCGCCTCGCGCGACAGCTTCTCACCGAAAACCTCGTCGTCGCGGCCATCGGCGGTGCGTTGGGGCTGCTCTTGGCGTCTTGGTGCCTCCGCACTCTGGTCTTGATTGGTCCTGTTGACATTCCACGCCTCTCGGAAGCCTCGCTCGATCTTCCGGTGCTCACTTTTGCCGCGAGCATCTCCATCGTCGTCGGATTGTTGGCGGGTCTCGCCCCGGTTTTCACGGCTGGTAGAGTCGACCTGACCATCGCTCTGAGGGAAGGCTCGCCCGCTTCCGGCACTGGCAGGCGCGGCCAAGCATTGCGAAGCACGCTGGTCATCGCAGAGATTGCTCTCACGTTCATTCTGGCGTTCGCCTCAGGACTCCTCATTCGAAGCCTCATCGCCGCGGAAACTTCGAATCCCGGGTTTGAGCCCCAACATCTACTTGCGCTCGAACTCCAGTTGCCTGAGTCGCGCTACAAAAGCGACGCAAACATCCGCCAATACTATGGCCAGCTGTCCGAAAGCCTGCGTGCCGAACCCGGCATCGAAGGTGTGGGCTTGGTGATGTGTCCTCCAGGAGCCGGCGATTGCGGCGACTGGTGGTACTCCATCCTCGAGAAGCCGACGCCCGCTCGCAGCGATGTTCCCATGACCTTATTCAACATCGCCGATGGCGCCTATTTTGCTGCCGCTCGCATGCGCGTTCTTGCCGGGCGTTCCTTCAGCGATGCGGATCGCGCCGAGGGATCGCCCGTCGCGGTCATCAACGCGGAACTTGCCCGTCAATCGTGGTCCGATCCTCAATTGGCGTTAGGGCAACACCTCAAAGTCGGCGGTCCTTACGCCGAAGGGCCAACGCTCGAGATCGTCGGAGTCGTAGCGAATGTCAGCCAGATGGGTCTCGACGCTGAACAAATGCCCACGTTCTACTATCCGTTTTCGCAAAAGCCTTCCTCGGCCATGGTAGTGATGATTCGAACGAACGGCGATCCGGCCCAATGGACTGGCGCCGCTCGCCGCCATGTTTCGGCCATCGACCGGAATGTCCCCATTCAATCGCTGCGCAGCGCCGAGGATTGGCTCGGAGCGACCCTCAAGCGCAGACGTTTCGCGACGCTGCTCCTGGGTCTTTTCGGAGCGCTTGCCATGGTTCTGGTTTCCGTGGGGATCTACGGCGTTATCAATTATTGGGTCAGCACGCGCCAACGAGAAATAGCTATTCGCCTTGCACTGGGCGCGCAGCGCTCCAGAATCCTTCGCTGGGCCACGTTCGACGCCACTCGCCTGGCCGCGCTTGGAATCGTTCTCGGTGCCATCGGCGCATGGGGCGCCTCTGGTTGGCTGAAGAGCCTGGTCTTCGGCGTAACCGAGCACAGCCCGCTGATGCTGCTGGTCGCTGCCGCCGCAGTCATCGCGGTCGCCGCGCTAGCGGCGAGTATTCCGCTATGGCGCGCGACGCATACCGACGCAGTTGAGAATCTCCACGAATCCTGACGCTTCTCTAGGCTTGCGATCACGCAATCTGGCAATGGTGATCTGCTACAGCTCCCAGCCCTTGCGCCGCTCTGGCTTCACAAATTTCTGCGCGGCGTCGGAACTTGTTTTCATCCCCGCGCGGTCCCAACGCAGCCTCTCTCCGGCCATGGTCGCGACATTCCCGAGCAGCAGCGTTTCCGTAACCATCCCAGTAAACTCAAAGTTCGCACCTGGTTTCGTTTTGTCGCCCTTCGACGCATTCAACCATTCGCGCTCATTGCCCGGCGAACGCGGCAATGTTTTCGCCGGCTGCTGGTAGCTGTCCATTTTGCTCTGTGGAATCAGCTTTGGATTCGATCCATTGAATCCGCACAGAATTTTCCCGCGGTCTCCCACAAACAGGAGTCCCTCGCCTTCGGCGTCCTCGTGCGTGAGCGTGCGGGCTTCCTCCAATTCATCGGGCCGAGGCGGCTTCAGCCCGCCGTCGTACCAATTAAATCTCACCGGCGGCATATTCCCCCGTGCTCCGAAGCTATAACGGACAATCGAGGCCAGCGGATAGGTCTCTTGATAACGGTCGCTTGAGCTCGCCTCTACGCTCTCCGGAGCCTCCAGCTTCAGGACGCGAAAAATCGTGTCGTAGCTGTAGGAACCCATATCTCCCAGTGCGCCACAGCCAAAATCTGCAAAGCCGCGCCACACAAATGGCAAATACGCCCCGTTATACGGCCGCGTCTCCGCTGGACCAAGCCACAAATCCCAATCGAGCCCCTCCGGCACAGGCTGCGTCTCCTTGGGCCGCTCTATGCCCTGGGGCCAGAACGGTCGGTTCGACCAGTTGTGAACCTCGCGCACCGGCCCAATCGCTCCATCCCAAATCCATTCGCACAAAAGCCGCGTAGCCTCTGACGCCTGATTGCCCACCGCAATCTGCGTCGCGACACCCGTCTCGCGCGCCACTTCCGCCATTCGGCGCGCCTCATAAATCGTATGCGTCAGCGGCTTCTGGCAAAAAACATGTTTGCCCTTCTTCATCGCCGCAATGGAAACCGCTGCGTGCAAATTGTCCGTAGTGCAGACCACTACGGCGTCCACATCCTTCTGTTTATCCAGCAACTCGCGGAAATCCGCGTAAGCCATGCATCCCTTATAGGTCCCCGACCGTTGTTGCGATCCGTAATATCCATTCACAATCTTCTGGCAAGGTTCGCGCCCCGCTACGCCGCTCGTCACTCGCAAGGTATGCGACAGCTGAATCGGCTCGTCCGGGCTCAACCAATCCCACCCACTGTTCGTTCCCAGCAAGGTCCCCACCGATTTCGAAAACTCATGCGTGTCCCACTGCGGATAATTCGCCCCACTCTTATTCACATCGCACACCGCCACGCCTTGCACGTCCGGTTCTTTCAAAAAATGCAGCATCACGCGCAATCCCTGCGCCCCCACTCCAATAAACGCAATGTTCACCTTTTCGCTAGGCGGCACAAACCCGGCCCCGCCCAGAACATGCCGTGGCACAATCGAAAACCCCGCCGCCGCCGCTGCCGTCTTCCCCAGAAACTCCCGCCGCGACACTCCGCTCTTTGCTCCGCTATTCAATCGTTTCAACTCTTTCATTTCGCACCTCGCCGCCGCAATTCTACATTCACTCCGGCAAAACGTCGATGCTTCGCTCGACGGCCGGCCCAGGAGCCGCTGGCATGGGCCTCCCGTCCGGATCGTTCATGTAAACTGCTGGGCGGACGGAGGCAAATGCTATAGCGCCACCAATCCTTTCTGACTCTCTCTACAAAGCCAAAACATGACGCCAGTGCATAAAGAACTTCTCCGTGAACTTCAAGACTACGCCCATACCGCCGCTACGGTTGAGTCCGTTATGGAGCGGATGGCTAAGCGTCTTCACGAAGAGATGACGCGCTACAACTGGACAGGCTTTTATCTCCTCGACCCGGCGGATGCCGGCTACCTCGTCGTCGGACCTTTCGCTGGCAGCTTTACGCCCAAGACTCGCATCCCTCTCAACACCGGACTCTGCGGTGCGGCCGCCACCAGCGGTAAGGTCGTAGTGGTGCAAGAGGTCTCCAGAGATCCGCGCTATCTTGCGGGATCGACCCTGGTGAAGTCTGAAATCGTTGTCCCGATTTATGGGAACCAGAAGCTTGCCGCCGAGCTCGATATCAACAGCTATTTTGCTGAGACGTTCAACAGAACGGAACGGCAGTTTGTGGAAGCCTGCGCCAAGGTGATCGCCAACTACTTGGCAAAGGGATAGTGGGCCGTACGTTTAAATAATAAGGGAGCGCTTTCTTCCAATAGGATGTTGCACTCATTCCACCCTTCTACTGCAATTGAGGTGGAACCGTCCAGGGATTATGAATGCTGGCCTCACGGTGCCTCGGTTGCAACGAATACGCAGAAACTCCGCCATCCAGTCCTAGAACTTCTAGCCTCTCCGTCCTACCCTGGGGACCTCCGCCGGTCCAATTGCTTCCCAGTACCTCGCCGCGTATGATTGGCAATTCATGCTCTCGGCTCGGTCCAATCTGTCCATGACGCGCAATATCTCCCGCTTCCTAATTCTGTCGGCGCTTTTGTTTGCCGCTGTACCTCCGATCGTGCCGTCATTCTTCACGGCGCGAGCGCAAGCCCCGACATCGACCGAAATCCTTCCTCTTAGCGAAGTGCGCCCAGGTATGCAAGGCTATGCCTATACCATCTTTGCCGGCGACCAAGTCGAAAAATTCGATCTCGAAGTCATCGGCATCATGCCTAATTTTCTGGGCCCCAGCCAAACGATCATTCTCGTCCAGCTTAAAGGGCCCAAAGTCGAGCACACCGGCGTAGTCGCAGGTATGAGTGGCAGCCCAGTCTATTTCGAGGGCAAACTCGCCGGCGCCCTCTCTCTCAAACTTGGCGTCTTCACCAAGGAACCCATCGGCGGCGTCACTCCGATCGAAGACATCATCCGTCCCCAGCCGCAAAGGTCCTCGGAAAACATTCCGCCCCAGTCCCAATCCCAAGCCCCTGGGGCAGGCGCTCAGCAACTCGCGCTCCCCCAAGATGCGGCTTCTCGCACAGGCCTGCCCACTGGCTCCGCCCTCGAACCCATCGAAACTCCCCTGGTCTTCTCCGGCTATCAACCCGCGGCCCTCCGCCAGTTCGCCACCCAGCTAGAAAGCTACGGCTTTGTCGCCGCACAGGGCGGCACCGCCGCCCCCAAACCCGATGACGCCCATCTCTTACCGGGCGATATGGCCGGCATGGTCCTGGTGCAAGGCGACACGTCTATTAGTTCCGCCTGCACCGTCACCGCGATCCGCTCCAATCAGGTCTATCTCTGCGGCCATCCCTTTCTGAGCCTCGGCGACGTGCAATTTCCCATGGCCCGCACGGCAGTGGTGGCAACACTCTCTTCCGAACTGGCCTCCACCAAGATCATTAACGTAGGCGGCCCCATCGGAACCATCACCGGCGACCACCTCACCGCGGTCACCGGCAAACTAGGCGCTTCACCGCCCATGATCCCGATCGACCTGACGCTCGCCGTAGGCGGCACCGAAAAGAAGCTGCACTTCGAGATGGTCAATCACCCCAAGCTCACTCCGCTGCTCATGAGCCTCACCGTTTTCAACGGCCTCACGCAAAACGTTCTCTACGGCGAAGGCACCACGCTCCACCTCTCCGGAGAAGTTGTCGTACACGGCCACGCCCCCGTCCAGATTGAAAACACCTTCGCGCCTGGAGATTCCTTTTCTCCCGACGGGCTGCCCGTCGCCCTAAACATTCAAAGCGTCTTCGCGCGCTTGTTCACCAACACCCGCGAAGTTCCCGTGTTCGACCGCATCGCCCTTCGCGTGGAAAGCGTCCCCGGCCGCCAGTCCTTCAGCATCGAGAGCGCCTGGCTGGAAAAAGGCGAGGCCGCCCCCGGCGAAACTCTCCGCGTCCGCGTTTTGCTACGCCCCTATCGCGGCCCTGCGCGCGTTGAAGAAACGACCGTCCGCGTGCCCGATCAAGCCACGCGCGGCACCACGCTCCGCGTTCTGGTCACAGACGGCGAAATGCTCAACCGCGCCTCTCGCGGCTTCTCATTTGGCAGCGCAGGTGGCAGCAACGCCGGCCTCGATCAACTCATCGTCCTTCTCAACCGTGAACGCCGCAACGACCGCCTCTACGTCGGCCTGTTCGCCCCCACGCCCACCATCCTCTGGGACGACAAAGAACTTCCCAACATCCCGCTCTCGCAAATAAATGTTATCGACGGCCGCCCCACCCCCGGCACGGTGCAAATTCTTCGCGAATCTCTCGCCAGCGAATCCTCGATCGCGCTAGGCGGCCCAGTTTCCGGCGTTATCTCTCTGAATCTCCAAATCCGGTGACCATCGAAATGCCAAAGCCTACGCACGCCAATTTTTCCTCCACTGGCCAGTTCCGCGCGCCAGCCCGAATCGTCTTTCTGTCTCTGCTTCTTGGCTTCATGACCTCGTCCTTTTCCCTTCTCCGCGCCGAGCATACCCGCCGCTGGCTGCAAACCACCTATGAAGAATTCTTCAAAGGCACGGCCCACGGCGTAGCCGTCCGCAGCGATGGCCGCCTGGAGCTGGCCCCCAAATTCACGCTGCTCGCCGACGCCGACGCCTCCTATCTCTGGTCCGTCCGTGTCGACCCCAAAGGCGCTCTTTATGCTGCCGGCGGCTCTCCCGCAAAAGTTTTTCGCTTCGACAACGACGGCAAACCGACCATCGTTTTTGAATCCACAGATCTCGTAGCGCAATCCATCGCCTTCGACGCCCGAGGCCTGCTCTACGTGGCCACTTCCCCCGACGGCAAGGTCTATCGCGTCTCCGCGTCCGGCGAAAAATCCGTCTTCTTCGATCCCAAAACAAAATACATTTGGGACATCGCTTTCAGCTCCGACGGCGTCCTCTACGTAGCCACCGGCGACAAAGGCCAAGTCTTCGCCGTGTCGCCCGATGGCAAGAGCGAACTCTTCTACGCCAGCGACGAAGCACACATTCGCGTTCTGGCTTTCGACGTCAATAAAAATCTTCTAGCCGGTACCGAGCCCAACGGCCGCGTACTCCGTATCAAGCGTCCAGATCCCAAGTCTGCGCCGAAAGACAAAGACTCCTCGGCCGTCCGAGCCGAAGGCTTCGTGCTCTACGAAACCTCCAAGCGCGAGGTCACTTCTTTCGCGGTCGCTCCCGATGGCTCCCTTTACGTCGCTGCCATCGGCGAAAAACAACGCACCATCTCCACCCCTTCGACCACCATCGTCACCTCGCCACAAGGAACCACGACCTTCACAAGCAGCCCCGGCGGAGTCCCCGGCACGGTTTCTGGCCAGCTCCAGCAAGCAACGCCCTTCGTGGCTTTCCCGCCCATTCTCTCCAGCAGCATCTACCGCCTCTCCCCCGAAGGCGCGCCCAATGAGCTTTGGACTTCCCGCGACGACGTGGTCTATTCCCTGGGCTTCACTTCCGACGGCCGGGTCCTGGCAGGCACAGGCAACAATGGCGCTCTGCTAGCCATCGACGGTCACGGCGTTTTCGCGCAACTGGCCAAAGCAGGCTCCGCGCAGATCACCGGCATCGCCCGCAACGCCGTTGGCAAAGTTTTCTTGTGTACTGCGAATCCCGGAAAAGTTTTCTCCGTCGGCCCCGAATACGAACCTGAAGGAACGTTCGAATCGCGCTCCTTTGACGCGCAACTTTTCTCGCAATGGGGGCGCCTCGACTGGTGGGGCCCGCCGCCCGCGACGGCGGCTTCCACAAAATCTGCTGCGGCTTCCGGCGGCGAACCACGCCTCGAATTTTTCGTGCGCTCCGGCAACACCGAAGATCCCGGCAAGGAATGGTCCCGCTGGTTCGGTCCGTACGCGAAACCCGGCAGCGCCGTGGAAGCACCGAGCGCCAGATTTTTCCAGTGGAAAGCCGTCATTCACGACGGCCGCCCCGGCGACGGCATCAATTGGGTGAGCCTGGCTTACCTTCCGCGTAATGTCGCGCCCGTCGTCGATGCCATCGTCCTCGAAGAACCCGGCGTTCGAGCGCAAGGCAACTCCATGATCTCGACGGGCCAAGCGCCAAGCGTCGTCCTTAAAATGCCGCCGACACCGAACATGCCCGGCGTTTTTATCGCGCAAACCACCGCCCCGCCAAAATTCGAACAGCCCCCTCAAGGGTTCCGCGAAAAAGGCTATCAATCCGTCTTGTGGAGCGCCCACGACGACAACGACGACGAGCTAAACTACAGCGTCTATTATCGCGGCGAAAACGAACGCGAGTGGAAACTACTGAAGGACAAGCTCGATCAAAAATTCTATTCCTGGGATACCGCTGCTGTTCCAGATGGCGCCTACTATCTAAAAATTGTTGCCACAGATGCCCCTTCGAATCCACCGGCCGTAGCCCTCAAAGCCGAACGCGAGAGCGAACGCTTCGAAGTCGATAACACTCCGCCCGTGATCGAAAAACTCTCAGCGGACACCTCGAACCGCGGCGACGCAACTGTGGTGCTGAAATTTACGGCTCGCGACGCTTCCAGAAGCATTGACCGCGCACAGTACAGCGTGGACGGCGGCGACTGGATTCTTATCGCCCCGGCCAACGGAATAAGTGACGCTCCGGAGGAGCACTACCAGGTTTCTCTGACGTTTCCTTCTACGGGTCCCGCCACAAGCGATCGTGAGCACACCATTGCAGTTCGCGCCTACGATCACTTCGAAAACGTTGGCAGCGCCAAGACCACCATAATCGTTTCTGGGTCGCAACCTTAAAACCGAAATTCTTCACCCCAGCCCACTTCTAACAATGCCCGCTTCGCAGGAACTTGTAGGGGAGGGGCTTGCCGCTCACGCGCAGGCCCTAAGAGTTTCAAAACATTTGCTGGACGCAACGCAGGTTCGGTGTTGAAAGATATTTCGAACTTCCACTACACTCACTGCCTGCCGGGGTTCCACAACCTTCCGAGGAGGGCCTATGATTTCCGGGGCGCACGTCATCGTGTACACCAAGGATGCCGACGCGGACCGCGCATTTTTTCGCGACGTTCTCGGCTTCGACTCCGTCGATGCCGGCCACGGTTGGCTTATCTTCAGATTGCCGCCGGCCGAGGCGGCATTTCATCCCTCCGACAAGCCTGGTCCGCACGAGCTCTATTTCATGTGCGACGACCTGAAATCCGAAATGGCAGCGCTCGCAAGAAAAGGCATCACTTGTTCGGCAGTCGAGGAACAAAGATGGGGCTCCATCACGCGCATACGTCTAGCAAGTGGTGGCGAAATTGGCCTCTATCAACCAAAGCATCCCACCGCCCTGAGCCTCGGCACGAAAAAAAAGCCCCAGGCCAAGAAGCGCCGAGCAAAGTAGCGCACACAGAGAAAGTAGACGAAAAATGTAGTGCAGGGAAATCTCACTCGGTGTGGGATTTGACAGGGTCCGAGCGATCCATGGTTGAACGGCTAGGACGACCAGCGCTGGGGAGCTGAACCAAACGTCACGATTTCTGCCCCGAACCCGATTCGCCCGTCCGCATAGGCCTCATTCTTCACATGGACGACGCGCGCCGTGCAGTGCATCTCTTCAGTCTGGCCCCCGGTTGCTTCTACAGGTATCTGCAGGGTCACCTCGATGGGCATTCCGACCTGCAGTGGTGCCGACGAGGCAAAATAAAACCCTCCGCGTGAGATATTTAGCGCTTCCGTGAAGTGGTCGCTTTGGTCTGCTACCACCCCGGTCGAACGAAATCGCAATGGTGTGCGATGATTGTGGCGCGTAACTTGTCGGCGTTCTACAGCATGCATATTCTCGTCCTCGAGGCGAGGTAGTTCATGACGCGCCCCTCGCGCAGTTCGGGAAGGGTTATTCGAGCGTAGCAGACCTGGTCACCCGGTCAAGCATCAATCCTTAGTACTAGGGGTACTCCTATACCTCTCGCCATGGGCTAAAATAGCGCTTGAAATTCGGCGGTAGAATAAAGTACACCCCTTCTGTCGGTCTCGATCATCCAAGGGCGTCTTCACCCAAAAGGAGGAGTACCCATGATCTTCGGCATGACGCCGTTCACGTTCTTTCACGTGCTATTGAGTCTCGTCGGCATCTTCTCGGGGTTCATTGCGGTCTTCGGGATGATTTCCGGGAAACGCCTCGATGGCTGGACCGCGTTGTTTTTGGTGACCACGGCGTTAACCAGCATCACTGGCTTTTTCTTTCCGTTCCATAAACTGCTGCCCTCTCACATTGTGGGCATCGTCTCGCTGGCCGTGCTGGCGTTGGCCTTCCCGGCGCGCTACCTCCTTCATCTCGCGGGCGCCTGGCGCAAGGTTTACGCCGTCACCGCCTCGCTTGCGCTGTACTTAAACGTCTTCGTGCTGGTCGTACAGCTTTTCTTGAAGGTGCCTTCCCTGCACGCCCTGGCACCCACTGGATCCGAGCCACCCTTCGTGATCAGCGAAGTTGTCGTGATGGCTCTTTTCATCGCGCTGACTATCGCCGCTGCCATCAAGTTCCGTCCTGAACCGCTCCACGCCTGAGGATCGATCACATGGAACGGGCTCATCTTAGAGAGTCGTAGCAGGAATCGCGCTATGGTTTCCGAGAAAGTTTGTCGAGCAGCAGATACTGCTCGCGTTGCGTATCCGGCGCTGCGTGCGGCTGGGCTTTGAGGTGGGTGACCTGGTATCCATCTTTTGCGCCATACTGCGGCCATGGTGGCAGCCCCGCGCCGTTCGGATTGCCGGTCTTGGCAAAATTCGTCCAGTAGGAACCCATTTGTTCGGATAGTTCGTAGTCCTCGGGACGCCAAGGAAGTTTCTTCGAGTCGAGCATTCCAAACACAAACTCGATTTCTGCTGAATGATATGCCCCCCGACTTTCTGTTGAAGCGGGTGCACCCGCCGCGGGCGGCGCCAATGGCGGTGCTTGATCAAACTCATAGCGGTAAACGGCGGAGTCACCTGTTTTCACCTGCATCTCGATCCACTTCCACGTGCCATAGCCGATGAAATTCGCGGTGGCTAACAGATCGGCAGAACTCTTCACCTGCTCGTCGGTTTCCCCGGGAAACGCCTTCAAAACATCGGCCGACTTTTCTCCGAACACTTGGGTAACTTTCTTCGCATAGTTTTCCTTGGTGGGCGGGTCGGTTCCGAAAAACGTGTGGTAGTTCCCTTCGTCGTGGTTCCACCCAGCGAGCAGCGTTACGTGCGCTTCGCTGCCTTTCGCATAAATCTCGGATGGACTCTCAGGGAAAAAGTAGCCGTCGATGTTCGGGCCGAAGTGGAATGCGTTCTTATCTTTGGACGCGGCGTCGAGCGTCTGCTGCGCGGTCATCCCGCGCAATTTCTCCAGCGTGTCGGCTCCAACCGACTGCGCGAATTTGACGCCATCCTGTTCGCTCTCGGCGAGCGGTTTCGCGGGCAGCGTCCTGCCAAAAAACGCGCCGCTCTCTCCGATCGCGCGGTGGAGCAATGCCTTGGAAGTCGGCGAAGCCATCAATGCGCTCACGGAAAACGACCCTGCCGACTCTCCGAAAATCGTCACGTTCTCTGGATCGCCGCCGAACGCAGCGATGTTTTTGCGGACCCATTGCAATGCGGCAACCTGATCCTGCAAACCGTAATTCCCCGAGGCCTGATGCGGAGACTCCTTGGTCAGTTCCGGGTGGGAGAAAAATCCAAAAATTCCCAGCCGGTAGTTCATGCTCACGACCACCACGCCTTTGCGCGCGAGGTGTTCGCCATCTTGCCGCGGTTCGGAAGTAGCCCCGGCTTGAAAGCCGCCGCCGTAAATCCACAGCATCACGGGCAGCTTGCGGTCCGGCGAAGCCTTTGGCGTCCACACATTCAGATACAAGCAGTCCTCGCTGGGGGCTGCGTCGCGAAACACCATGTCGCCAAATACATTCCCTTGCATGCAGCGCGCGCCGAACTCCGTCGCCTTGCGCACCCCTGACCAGGTCGGAACCGGCTGCGGCTCTTTCCAGCGTAATGCACCGACCGGCGGCGCGGCATACGGAATCCCTTTGAAAATTTGCACCTGGCCATCCGTGCTGGTGGAACCTTCGACGCTGCCGGCTTCCGTGCGTACTTGAGCCGCAAGCGCATCCGTCATTCCTGCCAGAAAGAGCATCACGACGAATAATCGCGTCGCACGCCCCATACCCTTCGCATGAATTCTCATCGGCTCTCCTCAGATCCTTGCTTTTCGCCTCATTCGAAACCGCGAAGATAGTACCTCCCCATCGCCATGCCAGACAATTCTCATTCTTCCGGAATTCTTATAGTAGTGGAGACGCCACGAGCCGCCGCGCGAAGCCTCTATTTTCATTTGTGGCCACATTGGCCTGCTCCCGCGCTCGTAAAGCTGTGCCCATCGAATCCGGAACAAGCGCTCGGTGTGCAATAATCGTCACCGCGCCGCTACACGCGCGGCTGGGGAAAAACTCTCATCGATGCCGGAGCACTCCCATGAGCACAGCGCCACAAGTCGAATCTAGCAATTTCGAAGCACCCAGTTGGGACACCATCTGCGAGGCGCATGCGCGTATCGCTTCGCGCATCCACCGCACTCCGGTTCTCACTTCGCATTCGCTTGACGTCATGGCTCGGGCGCAATTTTTCTTCAAGTGTGAGAACTTTCAGAAAACCGGTTCGTTCAAAATTCGCGGGGCGGCGAACGCCATCCTTTCGCTGACCGATGCCGAAGCTGGTCATGGCATCGTGACGCCCTCGAGCGGAAACCATGGAGCCGCTGTTGCCTGCGCCGCGGCCTGGCGCGGCGTGCCTGCTTACATCGTCATGCCGAAAAATGCTCCGGCTGTGAAGTGCCGAGCCGTTGAAAGTTATGGCGGACGCATCACTTTTTCTGAGCCGACAATTACGTCCCGGCAAGAAACTTCCGCGCGCGTGCAGGCCGCAACCGGGGCCATTCTCATCCATCCCTACGACAACGACCGCATCATCACCGGCCAGGCCACGGCGGCGAAGGAGTTGCTCGAAGAAATCCCAGACATCGACGCCGTATTTGCGCCCGTCAGCGGCGGCGGACTGCTCAGCGGCACCTGCCTGGCCGCAAAAGCTATGCGTGCCAACATCCGCATCGTGGGCTGTGAGCCGGCGCGCGCCGACGACGCCTACCGCTCGCTTGCCACAGGTACTCTGCAATCGCTCGATTCGAGCGACACGATCGCAGACGGCCTGCGCGCCTCGCTCGCGCCGCGGACGTTTCGGATCTTGCGGCGTCATCTTGACCGCGTCCTGCTCGTCAGCGAGGAAGAGATTGTCGCCGCCATGCGGCTCGTTTGGGAGCGCATGAAAATCATCATCGAGCCTAGCAGTGCGGTAGCCATCGCTCCACTCCTTCGCCCAGGAGCCCTCACGGAACTCAGTTTGCCCGCCCGCCCGGATGGCGCGCCGCCGAAGTTGGGAGTCATCTTCTCTGGCGGCAACGTGGACCTCTCCGCCCTGCCTTTCTGAACGCAGCCGCACCTCGGACAGGACGGCAGCGATCTGCCCCCGGAGCTTGTGGTGATTTGGCGGACAGGAAGGTAGTTAATTCTTGGCGATCTTCTTCAGGAGCGATTGAAAACTTGAGGGTCAAATGATGTGATTGGCCTTTAGGGCCGGCGGGGGCTGGCCCCTAGACTGGCTGATCCAATCAGAGTTATGCTCTTCGCATGACTCTTTCAGCCAGAAATCGTATCGAAGGAAAGGTTGTTGAAATCCAAGTCGGTGGTGTTATGGCTCACGTAGTCATTCGCGCCGGGAAGAATCTGATTGAGAGCGTGATTACCAAGCGCAGCGTGGAGGAGATGAAGCTAAAGGTGGGCGACAAAGTCTCAGCCGTGATCAAATCCACAGAGGTTATGCTGGAAAAGGGCTAAACTCACTTCAAGAGCCATGCTCAAAAGCAGTCGCTCGACTATGCATCGAAAAATCGCGGCATTCGTCCCCATACTGTTTGTTGCCATTCTGGCGCAGCCATTTCCCGCAACCCCGAAAACTCCTGAGCAAACTATTGCAGTCCCTGCGGAACTGCGAATCGGCGGTGCCGTTTCCACACCGCTCGTTCTCACAGTTGCCGACCTGAAAAACATGCCTCGGAAATCCATCTCGGTTGTGAATCCGCATGATAAGAAAAAAGAGACCTACGAAGGCGTGCTTCTCGAAGAACTCCTCCGCAAAGCTGGGGTTCCCCAAGGCGAGCAGCTTCGAGGCCGTGCCATGGCCACTTATGTGATTGCCGAAGCGCAGGACGGATACCGCGTGGTCTTCTCCCTGGCGGAACTTGATTCCGGGATTCTCGAATCTGAGGTGATCGTGGCAGATACTATGGACGGCGCACCGCTGGTGGCCCAGCTGGGTCCATTTCGACTGGTAGCGCCGCATGAAAAGCGACCTGCACGCTGGGTCAGAATGCTGAAATCGATCACCGTCGTTGGTCCGTGAAGACCCCAGGTGCGACTCCGAACCACACCAGAAAGAAAAAGCACTCAAGGGTATACCGAGGGCCGCCACTCCCACTGTTTTTAGGTAATTCTGCCGGGTCTGTAGCGCGGTAGCGAGGAGAGACCTTCGGGATTCCCCTACCAGTCGAAAGCGCCCACTTCGCGTCTCACGACGCCATACTCACCTCAAAGTCAATTCTAACTTCATCTTTGGCTCTTACGCCTGCTTTGCCGGGAGGCTTGATCCCGAAGTCGGTCTGTTTCACGGTGGCCTGGCCGGCGTAACGGAAGTCCTTCAGTGTCACTTGCACCGTCACTGGCCGCGTCTGCCCGCGCATCGTCAGATTCCCGCGCAACGTCCACCTCCCCTGGCCGGCAGGCTCCGCACTTGTGGACTTGAACACGATCTCCGGATGACGCTCGCTATCGAGCACTTCCGGCCCTAGCATGGTCTTCTGCACTTCGGCACGATCTTTCTCGGAAGCATCCTTGTCGATCACGCGCAGCTCCCGCGCATCCACGCGTATTTCAACCGCAGGGTGCGAGCCGGTGTCCGCCGTACCGCTCTGAATCGGCGCGCGCACTTCGTGCTCGTGTCCCAGCCCTGAGAATGCGCCCGACTTGCCGACGTGGATCGTTAACGTGGACTTCTGCGTGTCGATGTTATGTTGTTGGGCGCTCATGCCCTGAACGCACACGCAGCTCGCTGCCGCCAAGAACACGGTTCGCATCATCGCTCACCTCGAACGGAATTCCACAGACCTAACTTGCGCGTCGCAAAGAGGAATCTCTGTCCATTCATCGCTGCCATATACGGCGCGGCCGCTCGGTCGCGCATTCAGTCACATGGGGAGGCCGGATCTGGTCTTTTCAGGCTGGTGCTCCTCACTGCCTCTTCGTTTCCCTTGCAGCAGGACCAAATACCCTCCGAATCCCAGCGCCAATACGCCGAGCCCCCGGGGACGAATTTGGCTATTTGTTCTCCCTGCGTTGGAGTTGCCGGAGCCTGGGTGGGGCTGCCGGACTGCCGCGTCGAAGAAAAAAGAATGTATGCCTGCAGTACGAGAAGCAGGAGTCCCAGCGCAGCGAGTGCGTCGCCCTGAACTTTGGCAAATTGCATACAAACTCCTTCCTCCGATCATCCATGCGCTTAAAGTTCGAGTCTAGGCCTGGCAAATTATGAAATCAATACGGCGTTTGTCTCAAGCCTCGGAGGGCCGTTTCTCTTGACGTAAACGGCCATCTCGAAAAACCGCTACACCGCATAGGCAGTTTCTCATTGCAGATCTCAAAACCTGGGCAATACAGTTCAATTCCGGACGTTGTCAATCATTCGCGACAGACGCCGCCAAGCCTCTATAACGCCTCCCGCCCGCGCGTTCCGGCCAAAGTGAAACGTCAGACTGAGGCCGGAAAAATGGACCGATGATGGACCGCCTGGATAGCCCAGTCTCGAAGAACGAAAGCCCTGCATACCTCCGTAGGCTAGAGGACCAAGCAGTACGTTCTGAATGTGAACCGTGTTCTGAAAAGCGTCCAGTTCGAAGCGCCCGCTCCAGAGTTGGACGAGCGGCAGGCTCGACTGCGTGTAAAACAAAGTCTTAACCCTTTTCACCGAGGGAAGGAGCTCCGTGCCCGGATCGAGTTCAGCGGCTCCCGCGAATAGGTAGCTGAAATGGACAGGCGGTTTTCCGGGTTCCTGGGACAACAGAAAGGAACTGGGCGGCACAGGGTTCGATACCGTTCGGAGCGTTATGATCGGCGCAACATGTTCTTGCGCGAGGACGATCCGTGGTGGCGAGGGTGTTTGGCCGGCCGCCGGCGCGAAGCTACACAGAGCGATTCCGAGCAGCGTAATCAACCGTTTGTACATCACCAGACCGCTCTTCTCTCTAATTCTTGCTTTTCATCACTGACAGGAAGAAACAGACTCGGCCCCGCCTCCAGACCCCCTTCGCAATCGCCGGAGAATAGAAGGCCGGATTTCGCTCGGAGAGAGACTGGATTCCTGGGAATGAAATAGGTTTACCACGGCCGGGGCTCGGCAGTCTGTCGCAATACGCACATGAATGAATCTGTTCCTATTCGCACAGACGCCCAACTCTCAACGCGTTAGTCTGTTTCTGGGATCCTGATTCACCGGGGTCTTCAGCCCCAGCTGCCCTCGAATCAAAAATGGAATTCCTGGCTAAATTTCGCGTCGGAGCACTGCTGATTGCGGTGGCAGCTTCTTCCCCACTCTTCGCTCAAAATAGCGGACCGGACAGGCATCAGAGTCCTCGAAACGTTCTGGATGCCCGTCAGATCGTCGGTCTATCGCTTGTTGCAGCCGATCACAGTTGGCAGGCGCGTGACGAATACATCTACATGGAACGTGATGAAGATCGACGCCTCGACCCGCTGGGGCAGGTGAAATCGGAAAATGTCGACGTCACCCAAATGACTCTTGTCAACGGCATCCGATTTGAGCAGCTCATGGAACACAACGGACAGCTTCCATCGGCTGAGGAACAGATAAAACGCGACCAGGATCTCGAGAAACTGAAGCACGAAACGCCGGAGGAGCGGGCCGCACGGCTCCACAAGAACGAGGAAAACAGGTCCTTTCTTCGGGACCTGCTCGAGGCCTTCGACTTCCGTTTGATCGGCGAAGAGATCATCGCCGGGAGGCCGACCCACGTACTTGAGGCCACGCCGCATCCCGGCTATCACGCCAGCGGCAAGTACGCAAAGCTGTTCTCCAGGGTGAAAGGCAAGCTCTGGGTCGACGAGCAGGACTTCGGGTGGGTCAAAGTCGACGGCGAGGTAACGCAGGCGTTCTCGATGGGATTGTTCGTAGCCCGCGTGCAGCGCGGCTCGCACATCGTTCTGGAGCAGACTCGTCTCCCTGACGCGGTCTGGGTGCCCAGGCGCCTCGAAGTGAGAGCAAGCGCCAGAATCCTTTTCCTAAAGAGTCTCGACCTTGACAGGATCCTCACTTATTCGGACTACCGGCGGGCGACGGACGGTCCATACACCGTCAGCAGATAGTGATCGTATGGGAAGCTACCGGGCACAGGCTCGGAGAAACCAGATACCCTGGCGGTGCGTATAGCGACGTCGGCCGCACCACCAGACGAGCGGTTCCGCACGTCAACTTCATTTCGTTTTGTCATTGCCGGGAGACGCTTTTGCGGGATGAAGCTTGTTATAGTCTTTGATATACACCCGCAAGCCGGAGTCCGCCGTAAGTTTTGAGTAGCCCGCCGAAAGCTGTTCTTTGTAGTGATCCAGGAAGAAGTCGAGTGGATCGTTTGGATCCATGTCGATGAGGATCAAATCCACATCGTTCATGACCAGCTTGCCGAGACGGATACGATTGTTTTTGAAGGCCATGTAATTTCCGGCGCGGATATTTTTTACCGGCTTGGCATCGGAACTCCCAAAAATCTGAATAATTTTCTCGCCTTCCATCCGTACGGAGACCACCTTACCTTCAATATGCGGAGGCGGCAGGATCTGTTCGAGATCAAGAATAAGATCGTCTTCTTGAGCCCCTACGCCGGGAACTTTGCCCTCTTTGATCAACCTGCTTAGATCGATACCGAAGAGCTCCATCAAACCCTTTACTGGCAAGTGCATAGCCTTAATCTTCTCGCTGTGCAGCCGAATTTTTCCGTCAGCAGCGGGAATGAGAACTCCCTCCGTCTCGAACGGGATATCCCCTTTGTCATGGAGCTTTCCCTGCACTTTCAGGTGCCCCTTCTCGACGCTGATGGACAGCTGTGTTAAGGGCGAATCCGGGCGCCGAAAAACGTACGAATTGAGAACGTTCGCCAGGTCTCGCGAATCCATGGCAATCTCTGCCCTGCTTACGCGCAGCTTAAACGAGTCTTTGTCGTCGAAGTTGGGAAATTCATTTTTGTCCAGGGGCACGAGCACACCGTCTAGTGATTTTATTTCCACCGCCACGGTGTCCGAAAAGCGAAACGTGACGTTGCGCATCTGCGTCGCGACCGTGGCCTCCTGGTTGTCGTTGGCCGGTGGGTTTTGCCTGATGACCATCCCCGGCGTCGTGGCGCAAAGAAGAACGACAAGAGCCAGCGATCTCAAAAGCGGTTGAGATATGTGGAACGGCGAGACCAACTTCCTTACGAATCGCAATATTGCACCTCTTGCAGGGGTTAACCGGAATTTTCGATGTGCGCCTCCAGCTAGCGCATCGTACGCGCCTACCGGCCCGGGGCACAACGAAGTTGCCATCAGGGCATGCTCAAAACGCAGCACTGGTTGTCGGGAACGGCCAGCGGCGTGGGCAAGCACCTGCGCCACCCTCCACAAACTCCATTTAGTTCCAAGATATTCAGCTAGCTCCTCTGGCCTTGCACGCGGCGAGGGCGAGTGGCGCGATCTTCATCCGATGTCTCGGGCTTGTTGGCGCCCATGGCGCAAGGCATCCTGGGACCGATTCGGATCATCCAACGGGTTAAGTGCGATGGCCGAAGGCAGGGTTCGGCCGGCTCCAGGTCGAGGAGACTAGAATGAATTTCCACCCAACGGTTTCGCAGAGAGTCGCAGTGGTGTCTCGCGGGGTTTGCGCAATTGCGCTGACACTTTCTGTTAGTGGCTTGGCGTGGGCTCAACAACAACAGCAGGAACAGCCGCCGCCAACACAGGAGCAGACTCAACAGCAATCGCAACAGCAGGGGCAGCAGCAGGCTGATCGGCCGCCCCAAGCCCAGCAGCAGCCGCAGGCGCAAGAACAGCAGGCTCCGCCGGCGCCTTCGCCGCCAGACAGCAATCGGCCGCCGATGTCACGGGACCGCGTGCCCCAAAACCCGGGTGCACCCTCACCGAATGGTGCTAACGACGAGTACGCGCCGCCGCCGGCCTTGCTGACGATTTCCGCGGGCACGGTCGTTATTGTGCGGATCAACGAGCCCCTTTCTAGCGACCGAAACCAGGTTGGGGACCAGTTCACCGGGACCTTGCAGCAGCCGATCGTCGTAAATGGTTGGGTGGTGGCGCGCCGGGGGCAGGTGGTGATGGGGCAGGTGAAGTCGGTGCAGAAGGCGGGGCGGGTGAAGGGCGTGTCGCAGCTCGGTGTCGAGTTGACGGACATGACTCTGGTGAACGGCGAGCAGGCGCCGATTTTGACGGAATTGTGGAAGGGCTCGGGAGGGACTTCACATGGTGCGGATGCCGCAACAATAGCGGGTGGCACCGCGCTGGGCGCGATCGTCGGGTCGGCGGCGGATTGGGGCCGGGGCGCAGCCATTGGCGCAGGAGCTGGCGCCGTGGCGGGGATTGGAGCGGTACTCTTGACGCGTGGGCGGCCCACGATTTTGGAGCCGGAGTCACAGCTGACGTTTCGCTTGGTGGATCCTGTGAAGGTAGACACGACGCATAGCCAGCAGGCCTTCTTACCGGTGTCGCAAGAGGATTTTGAGGGCGGGCGAGGCGAGAGGCCGCGGTTGCGTGCGGGTGGCTATGGCGCTTACGGAGCTGGCCCTTGCGGTTACTACTATCCATGCTATTTCGCCCCGGGTTATGTGGGGTTTTATTCGGGGTATGGCTGGTGGGGCCCGGGATACTATGGGCGCGGGTTTTATGGGCCGCGAGGCTTTCGGCGCTTTTGATTGATGGAAGAGACTCTGAGAGCGGGACTTGCGGGCGTTCCGGCGAAACCGGGACGCCCGCTTCTTGCAACTAAATGGGGTTGCGGTGGTGTTTGAGCTTGCCTTTCTTCCTGGGGTCCTTTTTGGGGGGTTTGACACTCTGCTAGCCGAGATAGTTCTTTTATCGGGCGAAACAAATAGGGAGTCTCCGGGTTATTAGTATGTTACGGGCTGGCTTCTGAACCGCTACACAGACGTCAAGGGAACTTCGCAAGAAGCCTTGCGGAATAAAGGAATAAAGTACAAGCACTTACAGTCAGGATGTCGGGAACTTGCATTCTTCGGAAATTGGGAGATGAACCGGGGTGGTGAACAAGAAAACCTGCGGGTCGCGTCACATGTGAAATGGGCAGCAGGTTATGGAAAAGGTTTGGACGGGCTTTGTGGTAACCTCTCCGACAGTTTCCCGGGAGAATTCGCTTTCGGGCCGAGCCCTCTGCCTAAGCGACGAACTAGCAAGAGAGCTAATCTCTTACTGATGCAACGGCTCCCTCTGAACCGATGGCGGTTTCTAGAAGTGCACACCAAATCTGCTGTGTGGGCGGACCATGAAAAAAGCTAGCGCTATGACTATTAAATACACTGCAATCTCTCTTGCCATCCTTTTTGCGTTTCCTGGCTTGCGCGTGTCGGCGCAGACGAAGCCGGACAACGCGTCGGCCACGCAGGCTGTGGCGGTACCCGCGCGGATCACCCAGGCGATTGACGAGACGCAGTTGGTCACGCTAAAGGGCAACGTGCATCCGCTCGCGCGGCCAGAATTTGACAAGGGACCGGTTCCCAGCTCGCAGCCGATGAAGCGCATGATGCTGCTGTTGCAGAGGAGTCCGGAACAACAAGCGGCGCTCCAACAACTGATGTTGGAGCAGCAGAGCAAGGACTCACCCAATTTCCACAAATGGCTCGTGCCGCAGCAGTTTGGTGTACAGTTCGGCCCGGCGGACGCGGACATTCAAACTGTGACGGACTGGCTTGCGCGTCAGGGCTTCCAAGTAGCTAGGGTCGCGAATGGCCGCACAGTGATCGAATTCTCGGGAAACGCGGCGCAGGTTCAGAGCGCCTTCCACACCGAGATTCACAAGTTTGTGGTGAATGGCGAGACTCGCAGCGCCAACGTGAGCGACCCGCAAATCCCGGCGGCGCTGGCTCCGGTCGTCAAGGGAATCGTCTCACTTCACAATTTTCCCAGAAGAACTTTCCGCCACGACGCGGGAATTCATAAGGTGACTCGTGATGAGCATGGTGTCCCGCAGTTCACAAGCACGACCGGATGCGGACTGAATAATGCGAGTCAGTGCTTTTTCGTTGGACCGGCCGATTTCGCGAAAATCTATAACGTTCCGGCGAGTCTTGACGGAACCGGGGTCACTATCGGCATTGTAGGTGATTCAAACATCGATCCGAACGACGCCATCGGTTTCCGCAACGTATTCGGCCTGACGCCCGCGACGGCGCCGACCATTATTGTGGACGGACCGGACCCCGGCCTCAGCGGTCCAATCGGAGACGAAGGAGAAGGGGACCTGGATGTTCAGATTTCGGGTATGGTGGCGCCGAAAGCAACCATAGACTTTGTAGTTGCGGAGGGTACTTTAACCGCCCTGGGAACGGACATCGCTGCTTTTCACATCATCGACTACAACTTGGCGGACGTGATGAGCGAGAGCTTTGGAAGCTGCGAGCCGGGACTAGGGACCATGGGTGTGCAATTCTATAACTCAGTTTGGGAGGAGGCCGCAGCACAAGGTATTACTGTCATGGTGTCGGCAGGAGATAATGGCTCGGCGTCTTGCGACAATTTCCAGACGCAGGCTGTTGCCGTGAACGGGCTTGCCGTCAACGGTATCGCCTCAACGCCGTTTAACGTTGCGGTGGGAGGAACCGATTTCGATGAGGTGGGCGTCCAGTCCACTTTCTGGAACACGACCAATGTCGCCGGCACGCTTGAATCGGCGAAAGGTTACATTCCTGAAACTACGTGGAATGACTCTTGTGCAGCGACGGCGACTAGCGCGAACTTGGCCACGGTTTGCGCCGGCGCACTGGCCACAAACATTGTAGCGGGCAGCGGCGGCCCCAGCACGACCAATGCTAAGCCAGCCTGGCAGTCAGGCTTGACTCCCGCGGACGGCAGCCGGGACGTTCCCGATGTCTCGCTGTTTGCGAGCGACGGCTTCCAAAGCTTAAGTCTCTATCCACTCTGCGAAGCAGATGGTGTTCCCGCCGGAAGTGCACCGTCATGCGCGGCTAGCGGGCCTTTCACGATTGGGGGCGCGGGGGGTACTTCGGCATCCTCGCCAGCCTTTGCGGGAATCATGGCCCTGATCGTCCAGAAAATGGGAGGCCAACGTCAAGGGAACGCAAATTTCGTTCTTTACAAAATCGCGGCGACGCCAGGGCAGAGCTGCAATTCAACCGGGCAGGCGCTCTCGGGATCGACGTGTGCGTTCAACGATGTGACCAAGGGCAATAACTCGGTCCCTTGTACCGGGGGGGCCGCAGCAAATTGCAGCGGAACGACAGGTAACGGTGTGCTCGTCGATCCTGCCCACACGACAACCCCAGCGTGGACGACGACAACTGGCTATGACTACGCCACTGGATTGGGATCGGTGAATGTGACGAACCTGGCTACACAGTGGCCCCTGGTGGTTGGCACTTTTAAGGCCACAACTTCCATTCTCACGCTCAACGGAGGAGCAGCGGTCAATATCACTCACGGGACCTCCGTTACGGCCAGCGCGACAGTAGCAGTGGTAAGTCCTGCGACAGGGACACCCACAGGAGATGTGTCGCTGCTGGGACCTCAGGGAACAATAAACTCGGGGATCAACGCCAGCACGCTTACGGGTACCACTCCAGACACAGCGAACCTAACCACGACAGGCTTGCCCGGAGGGAGTTATACCGTTACGGCCCACTATGCTGGAGATGGGACGTTTGCCCCCAGCGACTCGAGTCCTGTAGCTGTGGTGGTGCATCCGGAAAACAGCAGGCTGCAGATGAGCGTGGTGACGTTGGATCCTGCTTCTGGAAACATCCTGAACCCGAATGCCACTTCCTATGCGTACGGCTCCCTCACGTTTTTGCGTTTCGATATTCTCAATAGCTCGACAAATCCTTGCCAGAGCCTGGCGAACGGCACAGTCACAGGATGTGCGTTCGACGCCCAAGGGGCAGTGACAGTCACCGACAACGGCAATGCACTCAATGGAGGGCCGTTCAAGATCAACAGCGAGGGGAACGCCGAGGATCAAGTGCTGCAGCTCACGGCGGGGACGCACACGCTTTCGGCGACCTATTCGGGCGACGTCAACTACAACCCGGTAACTACGCCCGTAACGGAAGTCATCACCGTCTCGCAAGCGGTAACGGCGACGACGCTTGTCGCAGACCTCACGACTGTGAATACGGGGCAGACCGTGACTTTGACGGCGACCGTTGCGACCCAGAGCATTGGGGTTGGCCCGTCAGGGACGATTACGTTTTCCACATGCGGCACACCACCATGCACGGCAATGCTTGTGCCGACGAGTTCTAATCTCAATGCGGGTACGTTTGCTTCCGCAACCGCGTCCCTGCCTACGATCTTCACCACGCCCGGCACAAAGACAATTACTGCAACCTACGCCGGCGATACGAACTACACTGGATCCGGCCCGTCGACGGCTGTGATCGTGACCGTGACGCAGACGCAGGTTGGGAACTTCACGGTGTCTTACAGTCCGCAGCCTTTGGTGCTCAGCTCGGCGACCGGGGCGGCTGTGCCGTTGACGGTCACCGTTACGCCAGCCGGTGGATTCACCGGCATGGTGGCCGTTACGTCGGCTACGCTGCCGCCAGGCGTGAGCTGCACACCATCTCCGCTGAACATCAACGTGGTGTCTGCTACGCCGGTTGCCAGCCAGTTGATGTGCATGGTGACGGCGACTTCAACGACATTGACGGCTTCAAGTGTTCGGGAGGATCGCATGTTCGAGGCGAAGGCAATTCCTCCCGCAAACGCGATTCCGCGGGCGACACCCGGCAAGGGATGGTGGACGCTTAGCGCGGGAACGGGCTTTGCGGCGCTGTTCCTGATGTTCCTGCCCGGTGGGCGCAAGAAGTATCGCGCGGCGCTGGGGCTGGGGCTTGTTTGCATACTTAGTTTGACGATGGGATGCGGTGGCGGCGGAACCACTACGCCGCCACCGCCGCTCACGGCCACGGTCACGAAGTTGACCGTGACCAGTGGGAAGGTTGCCAGCGGGACTGCGTTCTCGTTCAGTGTTTCGGTGACAGGCGGCACCCCCACCGGCATGGTCGAGCTGTTCGACAGCGGAACCATGATTGGCACGGCGGCTACGGTGGCGGGTGGGACTGCAACACCTACGGCGCCAGCCTTGTCCGCGGGGACACACTCGATCAGCGCGCACTACTTGGGCGATACAACTACTCTGGCGTCAGCGAGCGGTACGCTCAATCTGACAGTGACGGGCAGCACGACGGCGACGATCACGACGACTCCAGTCGGCACGCCTGCCGCGCCGGCGATCAACATTACCATCCAGTAGTCAAATTAGATCAGAAGAAGTTCGAGCGGCTCCGATGTTTGTCGGGGCCGCTTTTTTTGGTTTGAAGCGGCCGGGAATGCGAAGAGCAAACCGGGGGCTTCTAGACATAGTTCACCGAGGACACCGGGGAAAAAACACCGCGACCTGGGTGCTTGTGCTCGAGAGTGTGAAGGAGGCTCAGCTTACGGATGGGGGGAAAAAGATGCCCCAAAAATGGGGCGAGGGCGACGTGAATTCAACAGGGACGAGCGAGCCTTCGTGGCCCATTTGCATTTGGGGCGGACGGACGACGCGGGCTTCGACCTTGCCCTGGGCCTTGGGGTTTTCGATGATGACGATGGTTCCTTCCGGAAGCGGCTCCGGAATAATCAACATGGCTCCGCCGGCGCTGACGGTATGAGTATAACCTTCGAGAGTATTGGCCTTGCCGACGACCTGAACCACGACACGGATCCTGAGGAGGGCGCGTTGCGCGCGGCGGCGCTCTTCGGCCGTGGGCGGACGCGTCGAGACAACTTTAGGAGCCGCGGCGCCCGGTTTCACGTACGGTGGAGGTGTCACAGCTCAAGCCCCCAAAAGTCCATCTCCGGCGCTACGAGTTCGACGCCGTACTCCCAGCCATCCGGGCGTGGAACGCCACGCCAGACTACGACCGCTGCGTTGCTGGTTTCCGTGGCAAGATTTGTGAGCGCGAGGCGATGTTCTAGTGCCAGCTCCTGCTCCAGGACCACCATACATCCGTACGGATTGACGACGCGGGTGTGAGCTTCGACAGAGTAACGCTTTCCGGCGTCACCATCCCATTCCAGGCGAACGGGGACTCGGGAGTTCATGCGGCGTCCACGGCGCTTGTCGCTGTAGCGCCCGCCTAACGGCTTGGTCTCACGCGTCTTAACAGACATTCTTGCCTCTAAAAGCCATGCTAGAGTTGAGAGGAAAAGAGGTCAATGGTACGGTCGAGTCGAGGCGCACGAGTGGATAGCTGTACGAAAGGACAGGCCCGAACGAGGAGACGGGGCAACCTTTGAGAAACCTAATCGTAAACGCAGACGACCTGGGGTGGACGGAAGGAGTCAACCGAGGGATAGCCGAGACGCACCGCAACGGAATCGTGACGAGCGCTTCCCTGCTGGCCAACGGTCGAGCGTTTGTGTCGGGCGGGGAGTTGGCACGGACAACACCGGGGCTGGGAGTGGGCGTCCACTTGAATTTGAGCGATGGTGAACCGGTGGCGGGACGGGAATTGGTGACTACGCTGCTGAACGAGCGGGGCGAGCTCGAAGGTAGACCGAAGAGTTTGCTGCTGAGGTTGGCGCGGCGGAGCATTTTGTTGGAGGAAGTGGAACGCGAATGGAATGCGCAGATTCAGAAGGTGCGAGACTCGGGAATCGAGCCAACGCATCTCGATGGACACAAGCATGTGCAGATGCTGCCGGGGTTGTTTGAGATTGCGTTGCGGCTGGCGAAGAGGCACGGGATCAGAGCGGTGCGCGTTTCCCATGAGGAATCCAGCCTGCGCGCGGCGCTTTCGGCGGGAGTTAAACAAAAAGGCACTGTGGTGATGAAACAGGGAGTGCAGGCGCGGGGTTTAAAACTCCTGGCACCTGATGCGCGCGAACAAGCGGAACGTGCCGGGATTGCGACGGCAGATTATTTTTGCGGGATTGCGCAGACGGGCGAATTGACGCGGGAGGGAGTTCTGCGTCTGATGGAGATCCTGCCCGAAGGCACTACCGAGTTGATGTGCCACCCGGGTTACGTGGATGCGGAGCTGGCAAACTCGGCGACGCGGCTGCAGGCTTCGCGGCAGGCGGAACTGGAAATATTGACGGACACGGGGATACGAAATCTTGTCGCGTCCCAGGGGATTCGGCTGATAGACTATGGATTCGTAGCTCAGGAAGCCTGAGGAAAGCCCAGATCAAGGCATGAAGAACGATCCGCCTATCCGCTACTCGATTGTCGTTCCGTTTTATAACGAACAGGAAAACATCCCGCCACTCTACGTGAAGCTCACGGAGGTGATGGATGCGATTGGCGATCGCTATGAATTGGTGTTTGTGGATGATGGAAGCAAGGACAAGACCTTCAAAGTGCTTTCGGATATTTATGAACACGATCCGCGGGTGAATGTGGTGCAATTGCGGAGAAACTTTGGGCAGGCGCCCGCTTTGAAGGCGGGTTTCGATTTTGCGCGCGGCGAGATTATTATTTCTATGGATGGAGATTTGCAGCACGATCCGGATGAGATTCCGCGGTTTCTGGAAAAAATTGAAGAAGGCTACGATCTGGTGAGCGGCTGGCGCGTGGCGCGCACGGATCACTGGCTGACGCGACAACTGCCTAGCCGCATCGCCAACAAAATGATGGCGAAATTGTCCGGAGTGGATTTGCACGATTTTGGGACGACGTTTAAGGCCTACCGGCGGGAAGTTTTGTCGGAGATTCATCTGTACGGAGAGCTGCACCGCTTTATTCCGGCGCTGGCGAGCTGGGCGGGAGCTTCGGTGGCGGAAGTGCCGATCTCGAATATTGCCCGAAAGAGCGGGGAGTCCAACTACGGGATATCGCGGACGGTGCGCGTGCTGCTGGATCTTTTGAGCGTGAAATTTTTGCTGGATTATTCGACCAAGCCTCTGCAATTTTTTGGGCTTCTGGGATTGGCGTGCTTGGGCGGAGGAGCAGGAATCGGTTTGTGGGTGTTCCTCCGAAAAGCCCTCTTGGATGAAGGGCTGCTGGCCAATCATGGGCCGTTGATGCTGCTGGGCATGGGGCTGGTGATGGGCGGCATTCAGTTTATGGCCACGGGCTTGATCGGCGAGATGCTGGCGCGGACGTATTACGAGTCGCAGAATAAACCGGTCTACAGCGTGCGGGAGTTTCGCAGCCGGCGGGAAGCGCTGGCTGGGCGCGATGAGCCACCACGAACGGCAGGAGCCGGGGGCTGGTAAACCTGCAGGAATTGCGCACCAAATCCAACCGTCATTTCGAAACGCCGCAGGGCGAAGCGCGGCCCGAAACCGCGCCCGCGCCCAGCGACACACGTGCGAGGCGCACACTACTGTTCGTGCTGGGCATCGTGATGTATTGGGGGTTGATCTACATCCCTGGCTTGGCGTCGCCTCCGATGATGGACGACGTGGATTCAGAACACGCGCAGATCCCGGTAGAAATGCTGCAGCGCCACGATTACGTGACCATGTACGTGGATGGCGTCAGGTATATGGAGAAAGCGCCGCTGCCCTACTGGATCATGGCGGGAATTTACTCGGTCGCGGGAGTCTCTGAATTTTCCGTGCGACTGGAGTTGACGCTCTTTGCGCTGTTGACGCTTCTTGCCGTGTTCCTGCTGGGACGCGAACTCGCCGGCGAGGAAGCGGGGTTCTATTCCGCTCTGGTGCTGGGGACCGCCATCGGTCCCTACATTTACACGCGCTTCATTATTCCTGACATCATGGTGTGCTTTTGGCTGACCGTGACGGTGTATCTGTTCTGGCGGACCCTTGAGGAACCGCAGCCCTCGCGGCTATTGTGCTGGTCGATTGGGGTGGTCACCGCGCTGGACGTGCTGACGAAAGGGCTGATCGGATTGGTGTTCCCGATCGGGATTATCGGCGGATACCTGCTCGTCACGCGAAACTGGCGGCACCTGCTGAAGATGCGCCTGGCGTCAACCACCATCGTCTTTTTGGCGGTAGCGGCACCCTGGCACGTTCTGGCAACGCTGCGCAATCCGCCGGTGGGAGAGGCCAAGGGTTTTTTTTGGTTTTACTTTATCAACGATCAGATTTACCGCTACCTGAATCTTCGGGTTCCGCGGGATTACGACAAAGTGCCGCTGCTGATTTTCTGGGGATTGCTGCTGGTGTGGACCTTCCCCTGGTCGTTCGCCGTGGTGAAGAGCCTCGGACAAGTGCCGGTGCGGATGCGCGAATGGGGCAGTCAGCTGGATAAGCCCTCGCGAGCGGCATTGTTGCTGGCGGTGTGGGCGGCGTTCATTCTAGTCTTTTTCAGTTTTTCGACCCGCCAGGAATACTACGTTTTGCCGGCATTGCCGGCGCTCGCGGTGCTTTGCGGCGTGTGGCTCGAGCGGGAAGCGAAATCGGCGCCAGACAGTGCGTTGCGCCGGAGCGCAGTACGGGGAGCGGCAGCCTTGCTGGTGCTGGGGGTGATTGCGTCTACTGCGGCTGGCTGGTTTGCGGCGGTGTCGCCGCCGGTCCCGCCCAAGGCAGACTTCGGCGAAGTGCTGCGCAGAGTGGAGAGCATGTACAAGTTGTCGATGGGCCACCTCTTCGATCTAACGCCGCAAGCGATGGGCTTCTTCCGGTGGCCGCTGATTCTGACGGCTATGGGCTTTCTGGTTGGGACCGTGTTGCACTGGATTCTTCGCAAGCGAGGGGCCTCGATGAGAGCAAATCTCGCGCTCGCGTCGATGATGGTGGTTCTATTCTATGCCGTGCATTTGTCGCTGGGCACGTTTTCTCCGGTACTGGGATCGAAGCCGTTGGCCGTGGCGATCCAACAGAATTACAAGCCCGGAGACACCCTCGTGGTGGATGGACAGTATTCGCAAGCGTCGAGCATATTGTTCTATACCGGAGTGCAGATGCACATGCTGAACGGCTTGACGAACGACCTGTGGTTCGGCTCGATGTTTCCGGATTGCCCAAAGGTGTTTGAAGATGACGCTTCGTTCACACGCCTTTGGCTCGGTCCGGGCCGCGTGTTCTTTTTCATACCGAATCGCGGGGGCATCGACAAGCTCGAGAGCCTCGGCGCGCCCTACTATCTTGTCGCCCGGGCAGGTGGGAAAAGCGTCTATAGCAATCGGCCCGTGGCCAGTGCGGCGTCGAACTGAATGCCACACGCCTTCTGTCGGGACATCCTGGTTCGAGGGAGGGATGCGTGAATCGAGAACAGTTTTACGCGATTATGAGCGGCGACGGGACGCTCGACTACGAGGTGTACCTGAGCACGAAGACACTGCTCTCCTGCCAACTCGACTACGACAAGTTGTGCAATGCGGACGAAATGCAATTTCAGATCGTGCACCAGATCGAAGAGCTGTGGATGAAGCTGACGGCTTACACTTTGCTGGACATCGATGAGTATTTGCAGCAGGAGAATACGAATCGCGTGATTACGCTGTTCCGGCGCGTGCATATAGCGCAGAAACTGATGATCGAGCAACTGGCGCTGCTGGAGACCATGTCGCCCAAGGAGTATCAGGAGATTCGGAAGAAATTGGGAAATGGGAGCGGGCAGGAATCGCCGGGGTTTCGTGTGCTGTTGAAGATGTATCAGCCGATTTGGAATTCGTTCAAGGCGAACTATTTGGATAAACATGGGCTGACCATCGAGAAGATTTACGATTCGGGGTACGACCACGGGGAGGCGTATATGGTGGCCGAGGAACTGGCGGAGTTTGACGAATTGTTCCAGAAATTCAGGTACGCGCACATGCAGCTGATTTACCGGACCATTGGTTTTGGATCGAAGTCACTGAAGGGGCGGCCGGTGGAGATTCTTGAGGATGGCATGCGGCATAAGTTTTTCCCCGAGCTGTGGGAAATTCGCGGGCAGATGACGGATCGTTGGGGCGCGGAGTATGGGGTGAAGAGGGATTCGCTGGGTGGGCAGTGAGGGACAGTCGATAGTCAAGAAGTTGCAAGTCGAAAGTAAAAGAAAAACCGCAGCAAGCGCGATGTGGACGTCACTGACGTGGCGGGGCAAGTTGGCGGTAGTGGCTGCGGAAGAAGAGTAACGGTTCACCGGGAAAAAGATCGGCCGATTGGACTTCACCCAGAAAAATAGTGTGGTCGCCGGCGATGTAGGAGGCCACGACCTTGCACACGATTTGGGCCAGGGTGTCTTCGAGGAGCGGGATGCCAGCCGGCGTCCAGCGATAGCGAATGCCGAGCTTTGCTTCGGCTTCTGGAGTTTGGTCGGGCCGCGCGAAATAGATTGAAACGTCCTGCTGATGCTCCTTCAAAACGTTGACGCCGAACAGGCGGTTTTGTTTGAGAAGCGGCAGGAGATGGCTGCGCTGGTCCACGCAAACAAGAGTCAGGAACGGATCGAGCGAGACGGAGGTGAAGGAATTGGCGGTCATGCCATAGGCTTGCCCAGGGATTTGAGACGGGCCCGGCCCAGAAGGGCGCGGGGCGGTGATTACCGTGACGCCTGTGGCGAACTGACCTAGCGCGTGGCGAAAGTCCGTTGCGGTGAGTGGAGTGGCCGTCATGTTCGAAGTTTTCGAAGATACCACACTGCGAGCCGTGTGGCGAAAAGGCAGTGTGGCCCGGGCGCACGTCAGCAGGGTGGCGCTTTCGAGAAAAGGCGTGATTTTCTCTTTGTCCTGCAGTATTATATACTGCAGGAGGACCGAGCATGGATGATCTCACACCTGTAGTCCCTTCACGCATTACACAATTAGCAGCAGCCTTCTCGCGTCCGGAACCGATGCGACGAGGTTCGCTCTGTGAACGCCGGATGAAGTGCGGACAAGGAGCCTGCGCCTGTCAACACGATCCTAAGGCAGCCCATGGTCCTTACTTCCTCCTCACGCAGAAGGTCGAGGGCAAGACCCGTTCCCGCTATGTCTCTTCCGAACAGGCGCCGGTGGTCCGGCGTCAGATCGAATCGGGACGGCAATTTCGAGAACGCGTCGAAGCCTATTGGGAGGCCTGCGAGCGATGGGCCAATGAACAACTCGAAGCGATCCCGGTCTCCGCAGAGGGGGCCGAAAAAGGGGGCTCTCCGCGGACCTGGAAAGCGAAATCGCCCAGGAAATCGAAACGCTCTTAGGTCCTCAGGCGCTGGCCGAACTGGATTTTGAAGCTGTGGAGACGTTCGCACGGCGGCAAGCGTTGCGGCTGGCCGCTCGGGCCCTGGAACAACGGCTCAACGCGGACACCAGCGATTATGTGGGACCGGAATTACTTTGCCCCTGCGGCGGTGTGGCCCGCTATCACGGCCGTCACGGGAAGACCTTCGAAAGCGTGTTGGGACCTCTGCATTTGAAGCGGGCTTACTACGACTGTGGCCGATGCCATCATGGATTCTGCCCGCGGGACCGCGCGCTGAAACTGGAATCGTTTTCCCTGACGCCCGGAGTTCTGCGCATGACGGCCAGCGCGGCAGCGCTGGTGAGCTTCGAGGAGAGCGGTGCGCTGTTGCACGAATTGGCGGGCGTGGAAGTCAGTGTCAAGCAGGTGGAACGGGCCGCCGAAGCGCTGGGGGCCGAGATCGCCGTGGATGAACGCCAGGACGTTGAAAGGATGCGCGAAGTGCCCCCCACCATGTATCTGGGCCTGGATGGCACCGGGGTGCCCATGCGCCCGCAAGAAGTCGCCGACCGCGCGGGCAAGCAAGCCGACGGCTCGGCCAAAACCCGCGAAGCCAAGCTGGTCACTGTCTGGACGGCGGAATCGCGAGATAGGGAAGGCAAACCCGTGCGCGATCCAGGATCGATCAGCTATTCGAGTGCGATTGAAAGCGCCGCCACTCCGGATACCAGCCCTCACCTGTCGGATTTTGCAGCGCGCGTACAGCGCGAGGCCAGCCGCCGCGGTTTCACCGAAGCCTTGTGTCAGGTGGTGTTGGGCGATGGCGCGACCTGGATTTGGAACACGGCTACCGAACTGTTCCCGCAAGCCACTCAGATTCTCGATCGCTTTCATGCCAAAGAACATCTCGGCGAAGTGGGAAAGGTCATTTATGGAGACAGCCCCGAGGGCAAGGTCTGGATCGATGCACGTTGTGAGGAGCTTGACGAAGGTCACTTGAAATCCTTGGTGCACGCGCTGCGCAGCCACATCGGTCAACACAAAGAGGCGCGAGAATGTATTCAATACATCTGGAGAAATCGACGGCGCATGCGGTATCCCCAGTTCGAAAAACAAGGCTTCTGTACTTCGACCGGCGTCGTGGAGTCTGGTTGCAAAATCGTAGTTGGGACGCGGCTCAAGCGGGCAGGCATGCACTGGACCGTCAAGGGCGCCAACGCCATCATCGCCCTTCGCTGCAGCAAGCTCAGCGGACGCTTCCAGGATTTCTGGGAACGCCGCTCAGAGCGAAAGCAGGTGGCTGCATGACTTCCCTAAATCTGATGTGCGCCCGTGTGGCCCCGCCAGGGCGGGAGTCTCTGAATACTCAATTTTCAAGGAGTTGGGCTGCTGCGGCCACGACCGATGGAATGAGTGGTCATTTGCCGACACCTATCCCAGGATCCGCCTATGGCGGATCCTGGGGTAGGTTTTTTGCGTGGCTTAAGGTTGTTGTGCTTGTGGACGCTTTAGTACGAATCCCCGTCAGTCGCGGCACGAATCTCCATCTTCTCGCCGCGAACCGTCCCTGTCGTGTTTCGATGTATCGACGAACACCAGGCCCCCGGGGTTCTTCAATCCGGTGACGATCGGCGTGATGAATCCGGTAGTCAAATCGATCGTACCGACAAACGGGCCTCCGTCTGCAGCAGTGTAGGCTGCGCCCGGCGCGAACGCTTTCTTTTTCAAGGCAAACACGGTGTTCAATCCTTTGTCGGCGAAGAGAATAAATCCCTCGCTCGAGGTGACAAATGCCGTGTCGTCGACTTCCATGGGCGCAACCATCCCGGCGGGCGTCAGAGCCGTCAGCGGCAGCTGCACTGCGCGCTGATTGGACGCCCCGGGATTGCTGACGATAATCAATAGGTGGTCGCCCTGGCTGTCCAACACGAGGTGGCCCTCAGGGTCGAGCGTCATGGAATCCGGATCCTGCAGGTTGAGCGTGACCGGTCCGTCGGTGGTTACATCGATGGCGCTGGCATTGCCGGCGAGCACCGGCTTCACATCAACGCTGTTTCCTTCCAGCGTCGCGCTCACGATGGCCGGCCCAAGATTCGGGCTATTCGCCGGGTTCGACGCGCTGATGTACACCTTCGAGCCACGGAAAACGAGATCATCGTAGCCGCCTCCGTGCTGCGTTGGACCAAAGGTATAGAGTTTCTGAAGGTGAGTTTCGGGATTGATGATCACCAAATTGGCGTTGGCATCTTCGTTCTGGAGCGCCCACAGAAGATGAGTCGAGGGATCGACTTTTAGCCCGTCGCTGTGGCCGGGCACCGTATAGATATGAACAACGCTGCCGTCCTTAGCGAATTCGACGATTTGACTGTTCAGTCCGTCGGTACCGTCCGGCAGGTGGCCGTCGCCGTATCCTACGAAGACATGATCTCCAAGCACGGCGATGGAATCGGGAGCGGTCAAGCCCTGGGGAGCGCTGGCAAACACCGTCAACTCGTACGGAGAGCTGGCAGTTTGCCCAAAAACGGGAGCGGCCAGCATGCCGGAAATCACGAGAGTCGCCAGAGCGGGGGCGGTTCGCTTTTTCATAGTCTTCCATTCTCCTCTTCTTGCGAATAGTGGGGCGGAAGGAAGATAAGTCCTCGAGAAAACATCCATGTGAATGCGAGATGAACATTTGGCGATGCGGTGCAAGGCTTCGACGGGCATTCAACCACTTTTTTCAAGGCGCAGAAATAGGCTGGGTGCGCGACCTAGAAGTCAATACTCTTCTTTTTATTGAGCTAGTATCCTGGCGTATTCGTACGTCAGGACAACTCGGAATATCCTCTTCTGGAAGATTTACCTGCCACTTCTATCGGACACAGCAATCGCAGCTCTTTCTGCGGCGCTTTCCTACCTCGCTCACTCAATCCCCTCGTCCCGCTTCCGCTCTGGCTTCTCCCGCCGATTGGGCGCATCCGGCCTCACCGGAGACAATGCAATCAAGTAACTGCAGGCCTCAAAATACTCCTCGCCCTTCGGCGGCGACCACCGGTCCACCACGTGATAGGCACCCTTGCTTCGTCCTTCCAAAATCCACTCCGACCCATCCGGCCTTTTGGTCATATTTCCTGTCGGCATCGTCCAGAAGTTCGCTTTCTCTTCCCGACTCAGGAACTCGTCCACCTGTTCGCGCACGAGGATCTCCGATTCGTCCCGCAGCACGGGTCCCAGCTCGCCGTGAATGCCACTCGTCATCTTCGCCGTCAGCAATCCCGTCCCGTTTGCGCGCACCTCCAACTGAATCACCACCGGTCGCCGAAAGGACGAAACCAGCAGCAACCGGTAGGTGGCCACGGCCTTCCCGTCCGCTTTCTCAAATAACGACGGCTCTTCGAGCGCTCGCAAGTACTTGGCATACCAGCGCGCAAACCAGTCACTGGCTTCGGCATTTTTGTGGAATACTCCGCGCGGGAAATACTGCGGGTTCGCATCCGGTGGATTGACCTGCCGCAAGTGCAATGTCCCCGTCTGGGGACGGGCGGCGCCGCCCAGCAGCAACACGGCGCAAAGACCGACAATCGGCCAAAGTCCCATCACGCAGTAAGATACGCCACTCACGCAGGACAATCCAATCAAGAAAATTCCGAGCCCGTCAGCGTTCCTCCTCATGCGCCACCCACTTTCCTCAGCGTTTGCGCCGTCCCGTCTTCCCGTCACCTCTCTCACCGTTGGACATCGCTACGACAATCTCTGGACTCTTCTGTCGGCGGGACTTCCACCCACTGGCACGTCAGCTAGCTTTCACGCGCTTTTCCAAGGAGAAAAGACTATGGATTTTCACGAGTAATCCAGACGGAAGGGAAACCACCAAGAGGAGCGCCGAGAAAACCAGACTGGCGGTGGCCTACGCTGATTCAAAATGAGGCGAGGTGCGCTACAGGGCGAGCAGGGCGCGGGCTAGTTTGCGTTTTTGGGCGCGCGTGCGCATTACCGTGGGGAGGATAGCGACTTTCATGCCGAGGCCGCGGATGGCGGCGGCTTGCGAGGCGTCGCGGTGGTCGATCACGAAGGTGCCGGTGAAATCGGCGTAGAGCTTGGCTACGGCGGAGGCGGAAGAGCCGCAGCCTAGTTGGATGAGCATTTTGTCGCTCGGACCCTTTAGGGATTTGCCGCCAACGATTGGGCAGACGGCGATTACGCTTTCTTTGCGGGCGCGCAATTGTTCGCGGACGCGAGGCACGGCGAGGATTGGGCCGATGCTGATCAGCGGATTGCTGGGGCAGATGATGACGCGTTGGGCGTCGCAGATGGCTTCGAGGACGCCGGGAGCGGCGTGTGCGTGTTTTATTCCTGCGAAGTGGATGCCGCGGACTCCCGGCTCGGTGCGATGCTTGATGAGATACTCCTGGAAGTGCATGTTGCCGTCGCGGGTCTCGATGATGGTGGGGATAGGCTGGTCGGACATCGGGAGGATGCGGGATTTTACGCCGAGAGCGGTGCGGATGGATTCCGCGGCTTGCGAAAGTGTTTTGCCATGGGCAAGCAAATCCGTGCGGTGAATGTGCGTGGCAAGGTCGCGATCACCCAGATTGAACCAGATTTCGCGGCCGTAGACGCCAAGCCTCTTGAGGAAATGAAAGGACTCGCCGCGCATGCCCCAGCCTTTGGTGGGATCGACGACCCCAGCTAGCGTGTAGGTGACGATGTCGAGGTCGGGGGAGATTTTCAGGCCGTGCAGGACGATGTCGTCTCCGGTGTTGACGACGACGGTGAGGGCGTGCGGATCCATGGCGCCGTACAGGCCAAGGAGGAGCTTTGATGCGCCGATGCCACCGGCGAGAGCGGTGACCGTGAGCTTTTTTGTGGGAGACATGGAGGAGTTAAGAATGCCCGGCGGGAGGAGATTCGGGCAAGGGGAAAAGGGTTCGGAGTGGGCAGAAGACTAAATAGCGATCCTGGCGGAATATCCGCGGTTCGCCAGAGTTCCCTGCTGACCGCCCACAGATCAAACGGAAGCAAACGGCAAACATGGGGTGACGCCAATCTGCATATGAGCGCTCTCGGAAGTTTAGCGGAAGAGGTCTTCGTGGGGCGGGCGGATTATACGCGCGGCCGGATCTTCGACGAATGGATAGCGGTAGCCCCGTATGACTACCACGGGAGTGCCTGCAGATTTTGCCATGAGCAGGCCGGCGGCGGCGGCAAGTTCATCGGCGACAGCTAGAATTGTGGCGCGGAGAAGTTTCTTATTGCGGTCGCGCGTGCCGCGCAGATCGACCAGCGCGGGCACGCCAGACGCGCCGATGGCTACGTTGGTAAGGCCCAGCCGCCAGGGGCGGCCAAACGTATCGCTGATGATGACAGCAAGGCGCTTGCCGGTTTCCTTGCTTAGGGCGGCGGCCAGGCGACGGGCGGAACGATCGGGATTCTTGGGAAGTAGTGTGACGAAATCGCGGCCACGCACGTTTGAATGGTCCACACCTGCATTCGCGCAAACGAAACCGTGATGCGTTTCGACGATGAGAACGCGATCGGAGCGGACGATGCGGCGGGATTCGTCGAGAACCACCTCGATAAGCCGTGGATCGTTGGAAAGTTTTTTCCCTAAGGCAATCGCCTGGGAGGAAGGCTGGACCGTGGACAGGCGCAGGACGCCCCCTTCCGCTTTCGAAATAATCTTTTGAGCGACGACCAGAATATCTCCGTTTTCAAAAGTGATTTTCGCCCGCCGAGCGGCGAGAGCGGTACGTTTGGCCAGGTTGTGGCCCTTGCGAATTTCCGGGAGACCGGGAATGACGAAGAGCGAAACAGACGATGAAGCGTAAGACGCTCGCCTGCGCTGGGACGGACTTGGGGGTCGGCTGGCCATGCTCTGGAAGAAGAATCTTACGCGAGATGTCCCAAAGATTTCACTCCGAAGCCGAAATCGATCCGCGAAATGCAAGTCGCAGCACTTAAAAAAAAGAGCGGGCGGGGCGCTTGCCAAATGGCAAGCACTCCACCCGGAAGCCGCGCTTCAAAAAGACTACGGTTTGTCCTTTTTCGGAGGCTTGTCATCCTTTGCAGGCTTTGCAGGGGGTTTCGGGGGAGCCTTTTTCTCCACCTGTTGTTGCTGCTTGAGTTTCGCCTCCTCGGCGTCGTGCTTTTTCTCGAGCTCCTCGAGCTGCTGCTGATGCTGCTCGTTGAGCTTCAGCTGGGCCGCATCGTCAGCGGCTTTCTTTGCCAGAGCGGCCTTGTCCTTTTGTTGTTGCTGTTCAACCTTCTGGCGTTCCAGGTCCTGTTGTGCCCGCAGATCCTGGAGTTGCTGTTGATGCTTCTGGTCGAGCTGCGGATTCGTGTTCGTGGGGGTCACCGTCTTCGTGTTGTTGGCGGGGTTGCCAGCGCTGGTGTTGTTGGCCGGTGAATTCGGCCGAGAAGCTGGCGGCCGATCGCTGAAAGTCTTCCCGTTGGTGGTGGTGGCCGGCGGGTTGACCGTGTTGCTGGGCGGAGGAATCGTATTGACCGGTTTGTTGGCGCCGTTATTCGTAGTAACCGGCCGATTGGGATTCGTCTGTACTCCTTTCACCTGAGTAGCCTGAGGCTTGGCCGGCGGAGCGATCTTGATGGTGGGGCGAGCTTCGACCGTCTCGGGCCGAATCTGGTGCATTTGAGAGATGGCCAGAGGCTTGCCGCCATTGGCCTGAATCGCTTGCTGCTGCTTGGCAAACGACGGCGGAGGCGGCGGAGGCGTGGTCTTCGCAACTACAGCGCGCGTTTCTAATGTTCGAGGAGGATGCACGGTCGCGATGGCCCCGGAGCCGAGAACGGCCTGCTTCGAAGGTGCGACCGCAGGCGTAGTGGCGACCACTTGTGCGGTCGCCACTTCCCTGGCATTGACCGTGACCGCGTTCTTGGAAACCGATTGAGCGGAAGTAAAAGCCTGAGGTGTGGTGGCGCTGACGGCTCCTGGCACGCGCTGATTTACATAGGTCACGTTGTTCACGGTCATTTTGTTGATCACCGTAGTATTGTAATAATTGTTCACGACGGTGGTATTGACCGTGGTGTTTGTCACGTCGATGTTATTCACGTAGTTGCGACTGACGTGATAAGACGGGACGTAGACTTCTCGAGGTCCCAGCGGGAACCAGCCGACGCTGACGCCAGCAGCAGATCCGCCGCCGACTCCGACGCCTACGGCGAAGTGCGGTCCGCCAACCCAGGCAACAAGCGCGGGTGCGTAAACAGGCCGAACGTAAACGACGCCGACGACAACAGGTCGCGGTGGCGCAGGGACCCAGCCCCAAACTCCGCCAACCACTACCCAACGTCCGTAGTGGAAGGGAGCGAAACCCCAAGGGGCATCATCGACCCAGGTGTAACCCCAAGGGGCGATATAAGCCCAGTGGCCATAGTGATAGGGAGCCCAGCCGACGACGGCAACGTGCGGGAACCAGATGGTGCCGTACTCCGGCGTAGGACGCCAGCCGCCGTATTCGTCGAGGTCTTCGTAGCCGATGACGTCGTTCGAGACGTAGCGCGCGGAAACAGAATTATCGATGCGGCGATCGCGCTCGGAGCACCATTCGTCGAAATCGTCGCTGGAGTTGTCCCAGCTTTCGATGTCGGCGTCGATTTGGTCGGTGCCATTGAAGGTGCCCACCTCGCGCGGATGGATCGTGTAGGCTGAACCGCCGCCGGTAACTTCGCCTTGTCCATCGCGGACAACGACGACGGTAGCATCGCCGGCTTCGTTGACGTTGACCTTGTAGTTGCCGGGACGGAGCAGGGTGAAAGCCAAATTGGGAGTGTCGACTTCAAAGGTTTCGTCATCGCCGAGGCGGCGGACACGGATGTTCAGCGTGCCTTCGGTCACTTGAACCTGCGTCATATTGTCAGTAAGGTTCAAAAAACTGAACCCGGTGTTGCTGCCGAGGCGGATCGATGCGGAACCGAGGTGCAAATCAGAGAACGAATCGTTGTCGTTCCAGAGTTTATCGCCAGTGGTCAGAGGGCGATTGATAACCGCCGAAACCCAGTCTTCCGTTCCAGCAGGCTCGAAGGAAACATTCCCGCGTATAAAACCCAGACGCGCGACGCGGCCGGGCGGATCGTCATCGTCGGCTGCGGCGCGTTGCGGGATGAGCGAAGCCATAGCCAGCGCGAGACCGAGCAGGCTCACCAATTGCAACAGGTATCTTTTCATTTGCGATTTCCTCTCTCCTGAAATGCCGGGGCCGGTATGGGCCCCCTCACTGCGTGGTATTGCTTTTTTCAAATCCGGATTCTTTGCGTGCTGGTCTCAAAGGATTCGGCCCCATTTGCGTAATTCAAACAATAACATCTTCGGACGAAAACTCGGGCTGTGGTCCAAATGCTTTGTCGAACTTAGAAACGTCCGGGCTGAAACTACTCATCAAACACGCGAACGAAGAGAGAGTTGTGGGCTGGTTTTTCGATCCGCCGGGGAGAGGAAAAAAAGGCCCGCCTCGTTGCGGAGAGGCGGGCCTTTGTGAAATGCGCTGATCTTAACGATGGCCGTGTGAACCGCCACCTCCACCACCATGTGTCGCGCCACCACCGCCATGAGAACCTCCACCGCCGCCTCCGCCATGAGAACCCCCACCTGCTCCTCCGCCATAGCTGCGGCTAGGAGCTGAATAAGTACGGTTAGGTGCGGAATAGGTACGGCTGGGCGCCGGCGCCGAGTAAGAGCGTGATGGCGCAGTATAGCCACGATTGCTGGAAGTCGCGTTTCCCTGTGGGGGCGCGTAAGAGCGGCCGCCGCCTGCGTTTGCTGAAGCGCCTGAACCAGCCCACGGCGGGCGATTGCCGCGCGCGGTCGTATTGGAGCTGTTTACCGTGCTGTTGGTGGAACTGCCGAAGCCCTTGGGTGCCTGGCCGTGATCGGTCGAGTTGCCCTGAGCGCTCCAAACGCGCGAGTTGTTTCCGCCTGCGGATTGAGGACGATTCTGCGAAAGATCGTTCTGCCGCCCCGTGGTTCCCGCGTTCCCCGGATGCCCCGCAGCGAGACCGTTCGTATTCATCGTGCGGACCGGGAGGTGCGAAGCCCCGGCGCCGGGCGAGGTACGGGCCATAACCGAGCGATTCTCGACAGACGAGGGCGGCCGAGAAACGTTGCCTCTCGCATTTGCAGCGCCGAAGGCGCTTTGCTTGGACGGAGAGACTCCCAGATTATTTGTTACCTGCGCGCCGCGCAGCGAAGCTTCATTGATATGAGCGGCGCCGCGATTCACAGCTTGGCCACCGGTGAAGCCGCTGCGCGAAGTAGCCGTCACCGCATGGGTGTTGTGCGCGTAAGCATAGTTAAAATTGTTGGTCGAGTGGACCACGTTCACATTGCGGATGAAAGTATTGCGAACGTTGATGCGCTCGGAGTACCGGAAGCCTGCGTGGTACCAGGGATGGAACGGCTCACCAAATCCCAGCGGGAACCAGCCAACTCCGAAACCTACTCCGAATCCCAAGCCTCCGCCGAGGAAACCGACGCAGGCCGGACCATAGATCGAAACGCCAAATCGCGGGCCGGGGTACCAACCCCACCGGCTGCCGATGAATCCCCAGCGCCCATAGTGAAATGGAGCAAAGCCCCACGGTGCATAGTCCACCCACGTCCAGCCCCACGGCCCGACATAACTCCAATAGCCGTTGCTGTAGGGGGCCCAATCCGCTGGGACTTCCGATGGGTACCAGACCGGCCCCTTGTCGCCGTCCTCGCTCCAGGTGCCGTTGTTATCGAGGTCTTGTGTGCCGGGCATGTCCTGCGGAACGTAACGCTGCGACACGGAATTTTGTTCGCCGAGGTCGCGGTCGTTGGACCATTTATCGAGTCCGTCCGGAGGAGGTGCATGCGGCACAATCGTGGACTGGACCTCGTCGGTGCCATTGAACACGGCGCGCTGGCCAGCTTCGAGATCGTACGTTTTTCCGCTGGCCGTCACTTGGCCTGCGCCGCGGATGACGGTGATGCCGGTATTGTCGCCGTTTTCATTCACGTCAATGCGGAAGGCGCCGGCTTGCGTGATGGTGAAAACAAGATTGGGCGTATCCACCTCATAGGTGTCACCTTCGCGGATTTCTTTGACGCGGAAATTGATGGAGCCTTCAGCAAGGCGCATCTGTGTGATGTTCTGATCGAGATTCAGAAATGAAAGCGCGGTCATGCTACCAAGATGAATGGAAACTACCCCGGTCTGAAGTTCGGCGCGGGAATCTTTGTCGGTCCAAATTTTGTCGCCGACAGTCATGGGACGATTGCGAGCTGCGCTGCCCCAGTCGCCCGCTCCACCGGGCTGAAGCGAAACCGAGCCATCGATATAGCTGATACGCGCGACGCGACTTGGCGGATCGTTGGCATCATTTGACGCAGGTTGATCTGCCGTATCAACTTGATTGGGCTGATTCGCTTGATCAGCTGGGGGAGCTTGATCAGATTGACCTGCGCGAGCTTGGGGAGCTGAAAAGGAGAGAAGACCGAGTAGAGAAAGAAGCAGGCCAAGCCTCAGCTTGCCTGAATAAGTGGTCTTCAACATGGTTAGTCACCTTGTCCCTGGTCCGGAGTTTGTGCTCCGGCAGATGGGAGCCTAGCTACTATATAACTCCCATTGGGTAGAACCCCAAAGTGGAAAAGAAGTTGCTTGCGGCGGCCAATGGAATGGCGATGCAGGATGTTACCGAAGTTGCAAGCCCAATCGTCCAGCAAAAGGCTTGTTATCTGCACCTTAGGACCGGAATAGCTTCAAGTTTGGATGTCCTGGTGGAGCGCACCATTGCCGCCGATCTGGTAGCCGACTCCCCTGATTGTCCGGATTAGGGACCGGTCATAGCCCGAATCCACTTTGCGGCGGAGGTAGTTGATATACACGTCGACCACATTGGTCATGG
>Ga0207029_10018_pt1 | contig 43204 bp, 33 predicted proteins | sample Alteio_BWMinCont_39_FD_153282 | JGI IMG/M metagenome (GOLD analysis project Ga0207029, IMG submission 153282) | Enriched cells from forest soil in Barre Woods Harvard Forest LTER site, Petersham, Massachusetts, United States -... | ecosystem: Environmental > Terrestrial > Soil > Temperate forest >...
ACAGCGCTATTCAGGGCAAGTTGCCTTTCCCTTTTAGTTACATCTTTGTCTTTTGGTATCCGCGCGGGTATCCTTAATAAGCTTGGTGTTGATTTTCAACTTGACAAAGCACAACTGGCGTCAATAACCGCTACGGCTTTTTATGGATTCCCTATTGCTGTAGTTATCGGCGGCTTTATCGTTGACGTGATCGGTATGAAAAGATTGCTGGTGATAGCATTCCTGTTTCACCTGGCAGGTATCCTGTTAACAATTTTTGCGCAGGGTTTTTGGACGCTTTATATCTCAACTTTATTGATAGGCCTTGCAAACGGTACTGTTGAAGCAGCTTGTAATCCTTTGGTAACCGCGCTATTTCCTGATAATAAAACAACAAAGCTTAATCATTTTCATTTGTGGTTTCCAGGCGGCATAGTAATCGGTACGCTTATCGTGCTTTTACTAAACCAATTTGGTTTAGGTTGGCAGATTCAAGTAGGGCTAATGCTTATACCGACGGCTATTTATGGTTACCTGTTTTCGAAACTTGATTTCCCTGTTACAGAACGCGTCTCATCGGGTGTATCAACAGGTGGGATGTATAAAGCTTTATTAAATCCCTTGTTCCTTTTTATGTTCGTTTGTATGATAGGTACAGCGATAACCGAGTTATTTACCGGGCAATGGATTGATGTATTACTGAAAAATGTAACACAAAACGCCATTCTGATACTGACTTTAGATACAGGCGTAATGGTTATAGGACGCGCATTTGCCAGACCTGTACTTAAGCTTTTCTCACCACAGGTATTATTATTGATATCCACAATACTTGCTGCTACGGGCATATACTTATTAAGTACATTAACCGGCGATGCAGTATTTTTGGGCGCAATTGTTTTCGGTATGGGTGTTTGTTATTTTTGGCCAACCATGCTTGGTTTTGTTAATACAAACCTGCCCGAAACAGGTGCTATCGGATTAAACCTGATGGGCGGGATTGGCATGTTTGCTGTTTCCATCTACACAATATTTATGGGCCGTTATTATGATAATATTGTTCAGCAAGCAGGCGGTAGCAATGCAACAGCAGGCCAGCAGGTTTTGCAAACAACCCTTGTTATCCCGTTGATATTAATCGTTGCTTTTGCCGGGTTAGTAATTTACATGCGCTCGAAAGGTAAAACCGCCTCGTTAAAAACAGCTGCGGTATAGAACAAAAAACATAATAAATTGTAATTTTAAAATCTTTATCAATCAACAAAATCACCCAAATGAAAAAAGTTTTTTTAGTATTAAGTATATGTGCGGCGTTATCAGCTTGCGGGGGCGGCGCCAAGCAGGGAAACAGTGACAGCACGGCGGCGGCAAATCAAACTGCAAAAGCATCCGAATCAAGCGTTGATACCAATGCCAATAAAACAGGCGTCGAAGATTCAGGCGCGCCGTCATCTGCTGCCGGTGCAAAACTAATGGCCGCATCTGATTGTAATACCTGCCATAAAATCGATACCAAAGTTATCGGGCCTGCGTTTAATGATGTAGCAAAAAAATATCCCGACACTGAAGCCAATATCGATACTTTAGCAAATAAAGTGATTAAAGGCGGACAAGGCAATTGGGGTAATATCCCTATGGCGCCGCATCCGACGCTTGCGCTGGCTGATGCTAAAACCATTGTGAAATACATTTTATCGCTGAAAAAATAACGTTTACGAAATTGTAGAGGCGCCCCGATTTGTCGGGGCGTCTCCCGCCATCAAAGCATCTCAGGAAAGATTTGCAAGGGTGATTTGCATGTGAGAGACGCCCCGGCAAATCGGGGCGTCTCTACAGCGAAAATGTATTTGAGACTTCGCAATGATTTAATGTTTTTTGGACAGTTTTTCTAATAATTAACGCTCTTAAATTATAACCCATGACAGCCGCCATTCGCGTAAAGCTATCAACAATGATGTTTCTGGAGTTTTTCATCTGGGGCGCATGGTTTGTAACCATGGGGACGTATTTGACAACTACTCTGCACGCAACCGGTGTGCAAAATGCCGGCGCTTATGCAACACAAGCTTTAGGCGCCATTTTAGCCCCATTTATAATTGGCCTTATCGCCGACCGCTATTTTTCGGCACAAAAAATATTAGGTGTTTTGCATTTAGTGGGTGCTGCTTCACTTTATTATGCTACAACTGTTGGAGATTTCGACAAGTTTTACCCCAACATTTTGTTTTACATGATTATCTACATGCCAACAATTGCCTTGGCCAATTCTGTGGCGTTTAAACAACTGAAAGATCCCAATAAGGAGTTCCCGTGGATACGTGTTTTCGGCACCGCTGGCTGGATAATCGCCGGAGTGCTTATTGCCTGGCTTGATTGGGAACATAAAGGCTCCTTAGTTTTAACTTTCAGAATGGCGGCCATAGCCTCACTGGCGTTAGGCCTGTTTAGTTTTACGCTGCCAGATACCCCGCCAGGCAAAAAAGGCCAAAAAGTTACATTTGGCGAAATCGTTGGGCTTGATGCCATCGGGATGTTGAAAAATAAGTCGTATTTGATTTTTTTTATTGCCTCGGTAGCTATCTGTATCCCTCTCGCATTCTATTATAATTTTACGAACCCTTTTCTGAATGAAATCGGAATGGTGAAAGCTGCGGGTAAACAAGCCTGGGGCCAGGTTTCAGAATTGTTTTTCATGGTTGCGATGCCTTTCTTTTTTGTAAGGCTCGGCGTTAAAAAAATGCTTGCCTTTGGTATGCTGGCCTGGGCGCTCAGGTACCTGTTTTTTGCTTACGGCGATGTTGGAAATAATTACTGGATGCTTATGGCCGGTATTATTTTGCACGGCATATGTTATGATTTCTTCTTCGTAACAGGCCAGATATATACAGAAAATGTAGCTGGCGCGCGGTTTAAAAGCTCTGCACAAGGCTTTATTACGCTGGCAACTTACGGCATAGGAATGTTGATCGGTTATTATTTATCGGGGCCGATTGTTGATCATTGGCAGACTTCGGCAACTTCACACAATTGGCAAACTATCTGGTTAATACCCGGTGGAATTGCTGCCGTAGTTTTACTGATATTCTTATTATTCTTCCGTGATAAAGACCATACGGAAACAAAATCCGGCCTGGATATCGAAGAACCATCGCCGCAAATAGAAATATAAAAAATCAATTATGCCAAATAAACAAGACCGAAGGTCGGCGATCAGGAATATCGTAGCCGGTACCGCAGCGATCACAACAGCAGGTATGTTATCATCATTTAAAAAAGAAGAAAACAGGGAAATGCCGGCCGACAGGCTGAAAGGGAATATAAACCATTCCGTTTCACCATGGTGCTACCACGAACTGACCCTGGGTGAGCTTTGCGCTGTGTCAAAAGATATTGGCATAACAGGTGTTGACCTTTGCGGCCCGAAAGACTGGCCGGTATTGCAAAAATTTGGCTTGTATTCGTCCATGTGCAACGGCGCCGAAATTAACCTCACCGATGGATTTGGCGATACACAGTTCCATGCAACCCTCCAGAAAAATTATAGCGACATGATACCGCTTGTGGAGAAGAATGGCTATAAAAACCTGATCTGTTTCAGCGGCAGCAAACGCGGCAAAGACAATGAAACAGGCTGGAATAATTGCGTTGAAGGCCTTAAACCATTGGTAGCTTTAGCGGAAAAGCATAATGTGGTACTCTGCATGGAGCTGTTAAACAGCAAAATAGATCACAAAGATTACCAGTGTAATACTGTTGAATGGGGTGTTGAACTCGCAAAAAGATTAAATTCAGAAAACTTTAAGCTGCTTTTTGATATTTATCATATGCAGATAATGGAAGGCGACATAATCAGAAACATTACCGACTATCATCAATATATTGCCCATTTTCATACCGGTGGTATACCCGGCAGGCACGAGATTGATGATACACAGGAACTATACTATCCTGCAGTAATGCGTGCAATAGTAGCAACCGGCTTTAAAGGCTATGTTGGCCAGGAATTTGTGCCAAAACAGGAAGATAAAATCGCGTCGCTGAAGAAGGCGATACATATTTGCGACGTCTGAATTTGTTGAAAAGTTGGAATGTTGGAAAGTTGCAATGTTATTGATAAGGCGACAACCAACTGCAGCTACTATGGACTATGAGCCATAGACTAAAAACTACGAACCATTAACAAACAACTACATATGACCACCAGGAGAAAATTTTTAACACAAGCCGGAATAGTTTCCGCAGGGATGATGATAGCGCCCGAATTGCTTTCGGCCAAGCCCGAGCGAATAATAGGATTGCAGTTATATAGCCTGCGCGACCAATTACCAAAAGATGTGAAGGGCGGTATTGAAAAAGTGGCAGCAGCCGGTTACAAAAACGTAGAACCATTTGGCTATTCGAAACAAAATGGCTTTTGGGGCCTTGATGCAAAGGCGTTCAGCAACCTGCTAAAGACAAATGGCCTTAGCACGGCAAGCGGGCATTTTGGGATGGACGAGTATTTTGTACAAGGCAAAACCAACGACCTGGAAGCATATATTGAAGCAGCCAATATTACTGGCATGAGTTATATAATTGTCCCTTCGATAAACGGCGAAGTTTTAAAAAGCGCTGACCAGTTTAAACAAGTTGCCGAAAAAATGAACAAGGCAGCTGAAATATGTAAAAAATCGGGCTTAAAGCTGGGCTATCATAATCATAATTTTGAATGGAAACCGGTTGATGGCACCACCTTTTATGATGTGCTGCTAAAGAATACCGATCCGGCACTGGTACATATGGAAATGGATATATTCTGGGTAGTACGCGCAGGTCAGGATCCGGTTAAAATATTTGAAGCTCATCCCGGCAGGTATGCTTTATGCCATATTAAGGACAGGGATATCACAAATACCAACATAAACACCGAAATAGGTAAAGGGAGTATTAATTTTAAAGCTATCCTTAGTCCTGAGAATATAAAACTTTCAGGCATAAAACATTTTATCGTTGAACAGGAAAACTATATAAATATCGACCCCTTTGTAAGCATTAAACAAAGTGCCGATTATTGTAAGAATGTTTTGCATGTGTGAGTGTGGTGAGTGGTTGATTTAGTTGATCAGGTTGAATAAGTTAAAGACCAGTTACTCATGCAACCACTCACCAAATCAACTCAATAAACCCAATCAACTTAATAAACCCAATCAACTTAATAAACCAATTGACATGAAATACCCAATATTATTAACCGCACTATTAGCAGGAAGCTTTTTTATGGCCAATGCGCAGCAGGCAAAGCCTGAAGATACAGAAATATGGGAGCCTATCCCAAAAGTAGTTACCCCGGGTGCAACCTGTGGCGATGCACCATCCGACGCCATTATTTTATTTGATGGTAAAAACCTGGATGAGTGGGTGCAAAACAACGATAAATCTCCGGCCAAATGGGATGTTCACGATGGCATAGTTACTGTAAACAAAAATTACGGTAATATTGAAACCAAACGCACATTTACCAATTACCAGTTACATATCGAGTGGCGCGAACCTTCGGATCTGGAAGGAACAGGCCAGGCGCGCGGTAACAGCGGTGTTTTTTTAGCATCGACAGGTAAGGGCGATGACGGCTATGAATTGCAGGTTTTGGATTCCTATAATAACAAAACCTACGTTAACGGTATGGCAGGCAGCATCTATAAACAAGCGATTCCGTTAGCTAACCCGGGCCGTAAAAACGGCGAATGGCAAACTTACGATGTAATTTGGACTGCACCAACATTTAATCAGGATGGTACTTTGAAAACTGCAGCGAGGGCAACCGTTTTTTTTAATGGTGTGCTTGTTGAAAATAATTTCGAACTGATTGGCCCCACATTATATATAGGCAAGCCCGTTTATAAAGCACATGGCGCGGAACCAATAAAGCTACAGGCGCATGGTGACAAAAGCAAGCCGCTTAGCTTCCGTAATATTTGGGTAAGGGAGCTGTAGGTAGTAAGAGGTCCATAGTCAATAGTCCATGGACCATAGTAAAAAGGCGATATTCCTTAATAAAACCATCGACTATGGACCATGGTCTATGTACAAAAAGAACATCTATGAAAAAAGCCGCTCTTTGGACAATAGTATTATTTTTTGTTAACAATTTAGCTAACGCCCAGGCTACAAAGGCACCGGCATATCCGCTGATAAACCATAATACTTATTTTAGTATATGGTCGTTTGGGGATACTTTGAATGCAGCGCCAACCAAACACTGGACGGGCAAGGATCAATCGCTTTTAGGCTTGATAAAAGTTGATGGGACGACTTTCCGTTTTATGGGTAAGGAAACGCCGGTTTACAAAACTATCCTGCCTGCTTCTGACGAGGAAGCTTATCAATGCAAATACACCGAAACGGCGCCAACCGGGAGTTGGGAAAGTATAAAATACGATGACAGCAACTGGAATAACGGCGCAGCACCTTTTACTGATGATTCATCGCAAGCCAAAACCTTGTGGCGGAGCAAAGACATATGGATGAGGCGCACGTTTACCCTTAACGATCTGAACATCAATAAGCTCGTATTAAAGCTTCATCATGATGACAACATCGAGGTTTATTTAAACGGCGATAAAGTGTACGATTTTGTTGGTTGGACAAATGATTTTAAACTGATCCCGCTAAGGGACAAATTTAAAAACAGGCTAAAGAATGGCGAGAATGTATTGGCAATCCATTGTGCTAATACGGCGGGTGGCTCGTGGCTTGATGCCGGGCTGCTTGATGAAGTTAAGCTGCCGCCAGGCGATGTATTGCTTGCAAAACAAAAAAGCGTGGTGGTTAATGCCACCCAAACCATTTATGATTTTGATTGCGTGAATGTTAACCTCGAAGTAACGTTTACTTCGCCTTTGCTGATGAACGACCTGGATATTTTCTCGAGGCCTGTATCATATATCTCATATAAAGTAAGATCAACCGATGGCAAAAACCATAATGTAAAGGTTTTATTTAGCGCATCAACGGCCATTGCAGTTAACAGCCCCGCGCAGCAGGTGACTGCACAAAAATATGCTGCGCAAACATTATCAATTTTAAAAGCCGGGACGGTCGGGCAGCCTGTTTTGCAAAAAAAAGGCGATGACCTGCGCATAGATTGGGGCTATATGTATGTAGCCGTACCAAAATCAATAAACGAATTACAGTATATAACAGGGCCGGGGCAATCGGTAAGCTCGTTTGTTAGTGGAAAAATAACCTCAACAAATAAACCAGGCCAGCAGCTTGAACTGAATACTGTTTTAAACTTCGCTGCTGTTGGTGCAACCGCAAAAGAAAAATTTGTTGAGTTAGGGTATGATGATTTGTATTCGGTGCAATATTTTCATCAAAACTTAAAACCGTGGTGGAAGTTAAGCGGCGCCACTATTGAAACTGTGCTTAATACAGCAGCGTTACAATATACCGCCATAATGCAAAAATGCGATGCTTTTAACAAAAGCATGTACAGCGCAGCCCTTCAAGCCGGCGGTAAAAACTATGCAGACCTTTGTGCTTTGGCCTACCGCCAGAGTATTTCGGCGCACCAGTTATTGAAAAGCCCTCAGGGGGATATATTATTCCTATCGAAAGAGAACTTTAGCAATGGCTCCATAAATACGGTTGATGTAACTTATCCTTCGGCGCCGTTGTACCTGCTTTACAATCCCAAATTATTGGAAGGTATGTTAAACGGGATATTTTACTACTGTGAAAACAGCATGTGGAAAAACAACTTTGCTGCGCATGATTTAGGCACTTACCCAATTGCAAACGGGCAAACTTATGGCGAGAATATGCCTGTTGAAGAATCGGGCAATATGATCATCCTTACGGCGGCAATAGCAAAAGCAGAAGGCAATGCCAATTTTGCAAAAAAACACTGGAAAACGTTAACTACCTGGGCAGCTTACCTAAGCAATAATGGCTTCGACCCGGGCAATCAGCTTTGTACCGATGATTTTGCAGGCCACCTTGCACACAATTCAAACTTATCGGTTAAAGCCATCGTAGCTTTAGGCGCTTATGCCGACCTGGCATCAAAGCTTGGCAAACGATCTGTCGCCACCCAATATCATAGCCTGGCGACGGGTATGGCGGTAAAATGGCAAAACCTTGCCAATGCAGGCGATCATTATGGCCTTGTTTTTGGCAGCAAAAACACATGGAGCCAAAAATATAACCTGGTTTGGGATAAGGTTTTAGGATTGCAATTATTCCCTGCAGCGGTTTATAAAAAAGAAGTAAACTATTATCTTACCAAACAAAATAAATTCGGCCTGCCGTTAGATAGCCGTAAAACCTATACCAAATCTGACTGGATATTATGGACGGCCTCTTTGGCAGATAACCAAAAAGACTTTAACGCATTAACAGATCCTGTTTATAAATATGCAACAGGAACGCCAACCCGTGTACCGTTGAGCGATTGGCACGAAACTACTAATGGTAAAATGGTCGGCTTCCAGGCGCGTAGCGTGGTGGGGGGCTATTTTATGAAACTGCTGGAAAGTAATTGGGTAAAATAAAAAGACTTTATAAGAAGTTATCGATATATTAATAAAGCTGCCCGAAGGGGCGGCTTTATTTTCTTACGGCCTTCTTAGCGCCATTAATATAAATGCAGTTTTGCCGTTTTTAATACTATTTTTGCATTTCAGATACCCTTTTTAAACTTATAAATTAAATACAACGTATAAGTTAATATTATAAACAAAACAAATTGGCCTGCTGCTTTTTATATAGAAGGAACTACATTGCAGGTTGATCGCTACTGATTAAACCATCATCGCCTTACAGTGAATATTTGTAAATATTTTTTACTGGTCTTTCTTTTATTTGTTGGCGGGGCTTGCTTTTCGCAAAATCAAAATCTTAAGTTTGAGCATATCGGGACAAGTGAAGGATTATCGCAAGTTAATGTTAACTGCATTATACAGGATAGTCGCGGATTTATGTGGATTGGGAGCAGGAACGGTTTAAACCGGTACGACGGTTATAAATTCATTATCTATCGTTACGATCCCCTGAATAAAAATACCCTAAGTAATAACATGATCACTGATGTTGCCGAGGGCCCCGACGGGAATATCTGGATTGCTACCCAAAGCGGGTTAAATATGTACGAACGAAATACCGGTAGATTTATCAGGTACATGCACGATGATCATAACCCCCATAGTATTTCAAGTAATATTTTAGGCAGGCTGGCATTCGATACTGATGGTAAATTATGGATAGCAACGCAGACAGCCGGGCTGGATTGCATGGATATTAAGAAAAAGGTATTTTACCATCACTTCCATTCAGATGCTGACGAAAAAAGTATTGATAATAACAACGTTCGTACCGTTTTTGAAGATTCCCAAAGTAATTTGTGGATTGGGACTTCAACGGGGGGATTGAGTTTGTACAACAGGGCAAATAATACTTTTTCAAAATTTCAATACAAAGATCCAACAACTAATACCGTTTCAGGAAACAATGTTATTTGCATTAGTGAAAATCAAAAGGATCAATTATGGATAGGTACGCAGGACGATGGGCTCTATTTATTTGACGTAAAGGAGAAAACTTTCAAACGATTTAAACATGACGAAAAATCGCCAAACAGTATTTCAAGTAATACCATATATAGTTTAAATAAAGATGAAGAAGGGGATTTATGGATAGGTACCGAAAATGGCGGCCTTTCCATTTTGAATACAAAAACTGCGAAGTTCTATAACTATCAGCATGATGAAGTAGATAACTACAGTATTAATGGTAATTCTATTTACTCGGTATGTAAAGACAGGTCGGGTAATATGTGGTTGGGCGCGTTTAGCGGCGGCATCAACCTTTTTAAAAAAGCTACAAAAAGCTTTACACTTTACAGGCATAATTCCGCACCAAACAGCTTGTCAAATAACTTCGTGCTTGCCTTGTTTGAGGATAAGGAAAAAAATATTTGGGTTGGAACTGATGGTGGCGGCCTAAATAAGTTCGACCCTCAAAAAGGAGCTTTTACAAGTTATAAGCAGTCGACTGGGAAAAAAGGTTTATCAGGTAATTATGTGCTGGCGGTTAACCAGGATGATGACGGCAATTTGTGGATTGGCACCTGGGGAAACGGGATAACCCTTTTTAATCCCAAAAAAAATACTTTTAGTTATTTTAACAAAGACGCTGCAAACCCGAATAGTTTAAGTGGCAATAACGTTTATTATTTTATACATACCCGGGACAAAAATACATGGATAAGTGTTTTTGGGGGTGGTTTAAATTGCTATGATAAAAAAACAAAGACATTTAAACATTACAGGTTCAATGTGAATGATCCGAAAGGTATAAGCAGCGATTATATCTATGCTCTTTTCGAAGATAAAAAAGGAAATTTATGGATAGGTACCTCTGATGCCGGCCTTAACCTTTTAGACCGGAAGACAGGTGTTTTTACACGCTTTCAGCATGATGAAAAAAAGAATAGCATTAGTAACAATGGCGTAACTGATATTTTTGAGGATAGCAAAGGAAATTTATGGTTAGGTACACTTTCCGGCTTAGATTTATTTGATCCGGTTACAAAGCATTTTACTATCTACAACAAAAAAAGCGGTTTGCCAAGTGATATTATCTATGCTATGGAGGAAGATAATTACGGGAAGTTGTGGATAAGCACTAACAGCGGCTTATCTATGTATGATCCGGCAACAAAAACCTTTAAAAATTATAGTACAGAAGATGGTCTTCAAGATGACGAATTTAAGCCCCATTCAGCACTAAAGGCCCATGATGGGACATTATATTTTGGTGGCGTTAACGGCTTTAATTCGTTTAACCCAGATCAAATACTAAAACCTGCAGGATTTTCCCCATTAATTATTACCGGGTTACAGATATTTAATAAACCGCTGCTGCAGGCAAAAAACAACAATGATCCTTCGCCATTAAAACAGGATATTTCAGATACTAAGTCACTCACTTTATCCTATAAACAATCGGTAATTTCATTTGAATATGCAGCACTTGATTTTGCCTCGGCAAATAGAAAAAATTATGCCTATATACTGGAAGGTTTTGATAAAGAATGGAACTATGTCGGTAGCAGGAACACCGCTTCATACACAAATATCCCCCCCGGCACCTATACTTTTAAGTTAAAATATCAGAATAGCTCCGGGTTATGGTCGCCGGTTTCATCCGGGCTTCAAATAATAATCATTCCGCCGTTTTGGTTAACCTGGTGGTTTGAAACGTTGGCTGCGTTGTTTGTTGTGTCAGTTGTTTACATGGCTTTTAAAATACGCCTTGAAGCAATAGAGTCTCAAAAAGCTGCGCTTGAAAGGCAAGTGCGGGACCGTACCGAAAGCCTGGAAAAGATGACAGCCCATGACCGCGAATCGCGGGAGGCGGCAGAAAAGGCACGTGAAGAAGCCGAAAATGCCAATAAAGAAAAAAGCATTTTCCTGGCTATGATGAGCCACGAGATACGGACGCCAATGAATGGTGTTATTGGCATGGCGGCACTGTTATCAAGTACAAAGCTATCAACAGAGCAGCAGGAATATACGGAAACTATCAAGAGTTGCGGCGATGCTTTATTAACAGTTATTAATGATGTGCTTGATTTTTCGAAAATTGAATCGGGCAGCATGGAAATTGAGGAACAGGATTTTGACCTGCGGGATTGTGTAGAGGGTGTTTTAGATATTTTTGCCGAAAAAGCTTCGAAAATAGACCTTGTTTACCAGATAGATCATCATGTGCCCTCGCAGGTTATTGGCGATCCGCTTCGGCTAAGACAGGTACTTATCAACCTGGTTAGCAACGCCATGAAGTTTACCAACAAGGGCGAGGTATTCATCAGCGTAAAAATTATTGAACAAGAGGATGACCGCCTGATACTACTGTTCAGCATTCGCGATACAGGGATAGGCATACCCGCAGATAAGTTAGATAAATTGTTTAAAGCCTTTTCGCAGGTGGATTCAAGTACAACGCGTAAATATGGCGGTACCGGGCTTGGTTTAGCCATAAGTGAAAAACTGGTGATGCTGATGGGCGGCAAAATAAATGTGGACAGCGAAGTTGGTGTTGGGACAACGTTTTCTTTCACCATTAAGTCAAAATCCGGACAAAAAGCTTCGCGCAATTATGTTCATCTTAACGTTGACGGTTTAAAGAATAAACATATTTTGGTTGTGGACGATAATACAACTAACAGGGAAATTCTTGAAACTCAGCTTAAACAATGGGAGTTTACACCACTTATGGCAGAATCGGGACAAGAAGCTTTAAAAATACTTGCTTCAGCATCACCGGTTAACCTTATTATTTCAGATATGAATATGCCTGTAATGGATGGCGTTCAGCTTGCTAAAAAGATAAAGAAAACGCACCCCGACCTGCCGATTATACTTTTAAGTTCGATGGGCAATGAGCAAAGCAGGAGCGAGGCTCATTTATTCAGCAGCATATTGACTAAGCCCGCCAGGCACCAGGTACTATACAAACATATTGCTGAACAATTGAAGGAAAATGGAAGCGTAGATGCTGAAAAAGAACAGGTTAAGTCCCAATTCTCCGAAGAGTTCGCAATAAAATATCCGATGAATATTTTGATTGCCGAGGATAATATTGTAAACCAAAAACTTGCCGCCCGTATACTGGAAAAAATGGGATACGCGCCTGATATCAGTGTAAACGGCCATGATGCTTTGAGCGCCATGACGCTCAAGAAATATGATATGGTATTAATGGATGTGCAAATGCCGGAAATGGACGGCTTCGAAGCTACCCGTTTTATCCGTGAAAATATGGAGTATCAACCAGTGATCATAGCGATGACGGCCAATGCCATGCCCGAAGATAAAGAGTTATGCCTGAAAACCGGAATGGACGATTATTTAAGCAAGCCTATGAAAATAGCTGATATGATGGATGTTTTAGAAAGGTGGGGAAAACACGTGAATGGATTATAGTTTTTTAGTTCATAGATCATGGATCATAGTCCATAGTGGGACATGTTTGTTTTCAATGACCTAAACCTCAAAGCTTACGACGCTTGTTTCACACTATTGTTACCCAAATATTTCCGATATATCGTGCCAAACAGGTAAATTCACGGCTAATATTAAATGTTCAATATATGAGGCCCTTTTGCAAAACATCCCGTCTTTTCTCCGTTAGTTTACTATTTTTTTTTACCACTATGGTTGCCAGTTTCCGCGCCAATGCCGCCGAAAAATATTACTATCAAATTAAAATATACCATTTAAAGACCCAGGCGCAGGAAGATCGGCTTGATCAGTATTTACAAAATGCATATCTGCCTGCGATGCACCGGATGGGTATAAAAGACGTTGGCGTATTCAAGCCGGTTGAAAGTGATACTTCAGGTAAGCGGGTTTATGTTTTAACTCCCTTCCGCACATGGAGCCAGTTGGAAAACGTCGAAGAAAAGCTGGCTGCTGATGCGCAGTATGTCACTGACGGGAAGGATTATATTGATGCTGCATATAATGATGCACTATATACCCGTTTGGAAACAATTGTTTTGCGGGCATTCCCTAAAATGCCTGAGCCTGCTGTCCCTGATCTTTCAGCAAAAAAAACCGACCGTGTTTATGAGTTGCGCAGCTATGAAAGCCCTACCGAAAAGTATAATGTAAATAAGGTACACATGTTTAATTTTGGCAATGAAGTGGCGCTTTTTAAAAGGCTAAATTTTAACGCCGTATTTTATGCCGAAGTTTTGGCGGGCAGTCATATGCCTAATTTAATGTACATGACCACCTTTAACAGCAAGCAGGACAGGGATAAACACTGGGATACATTTTCAAATGACCCTGAATGGAAAACGTTGGTTGCACTGCCAGAGTACCAGCACAATGTTTCAAAAGCCGACATTTTGTTCCTGCATCCTACGGCGTACTCCGATTTTTAAATGCAACTTGAAAAACGCGATTATGATGCCATAGTAGTAGGCTCGGGCCCTAACGGTTTAGCTGCGGCCATTTTAATGCAGCAAAAAGGGCTTTCGGTTTTATTGGTAGAGGGAAAGGAAACGATAGGCGGGGGGCTGCGTTCTGCTGAACTTACTCTCCCGGGATTTATACATGATATTTGTTCGGCTGTACATCCCCTTGCTGTAGCATCGCCATTTTTTGAAATCCTTCCGCTAAGTAATCACGGGCTTGAATATATTTATCCTGCTATTGCTGCAGCACATCCTTTTGATAACGGACGCGCTGCTATCATAAAAAAATCAGTTGAGGAGACTGCCGGTTTACTGGGAGATGACGACCAGGCTTACTTTAAACTATTGCAGCCGATTGTAGAAGATTGGCCGCTGATAGCCGGGGACGTTTTAAGCCCCTTGCATTTTCCAAAACATCCTATAGCTATGGGCCGGTTTGGGTTAAAAGCGTTAACGTCGGCAACGCACCTGTCCAAACAATTCAAAACGCCCGAGGCGAAAGGATTATTTGCGGGCATGGCAGCCCATTCCATACAACCGTTAACCAATTTGACTACCTCGGCTGTTGCTTTGGTGTTGATGGCCGCGGCGCATTTAAAAGGATGGCCCATCCCCAAAGGAGGGTCAAATACTATCGCAAATGCTTTGACATCTTACTTTATTTCAATAGGCGGTAAAATAGAAACTAACTTTTATGTGCGGTCGTTGGAGCAATTGCCATCGTCGCATGCAGTTTTATTCGATGTTACCCCAAAACAATTGCTGCGAATTGCAGGTCATCGCTTTTCATCCATCTATAAATGGCAACTGGAACGCTATCGTTACGGAGCGGGCGTTTTTAAGATAGATTGGGCGTTGGCTGCGCCAATTCCGTTTACAGCTACCGGTTGTGGCCAGGCGGGCACCGTCCATTTAGGAAACACATTTGAAGAAATTGCGGGTGGCGAACAGCAAATTTGGGATGGCAAAGTTCCCGCAAAGCCATTTGTACTGCTATCGCAACCATCTGTTTTTGATCCCACACGCGCTCCGGAAGGAAAACATACGGCTTGGGCTTATTGCCATGTACCAAACGGATCAACAACCGATATGACGGCGGCTATCGAAAACCAGATAGAACGTTTTGCGCCTGGCTTTAAAGATATTATTTTTGCCAGGCACACCATGGATACGGTACAAATGGAGGAATACAACCCTAATTACATAGGTGGCGATATAAATGGAGGGGTAATTGATATTGGCCAGTTATTTACACGGCCAGTATTAAGATGGTCGCCTTACAAAACTGCTGCAAAAGGTATTTACATCTGTTCTTCATCAACCCCGCCAGGGGGAGGGGTACATGGTATGTGCGGCTATCATGCAGCTAAAAGAGCGTTGAAGGATGTGTTTGATATGGTGTGAGTGTTAGGTAGCCTCATTGTTTTGGATTTTTTTAACCGGATCAAAACTTACAGGTAGTTCATCCGTTCAACATTTCGGTAAAAAATACTGGTAACGACGATTTTGTGAAGCTGCATCAACAAAATGATCTTTTTCTTATTATAAGTTATAATTGTAATATCTACTACAGGTCTGTTTTGCTTTTTTTGGCGGCTTTTTTAAGTTATAGTTATAAAGTAAAAGACAATCAATGCTTTTTTACCTAATTTAATAAGGCAAACCTTGTTTTTCGAAAAAATTTCTAAAAATTTTAACAATACGTGATGAAATTTATAAAAAAAGTTTAAATTCGCCTCAATATTTGTATATAACATTACAAAAAACACGATTTGAACCAAATTTTATAAAATCATTAAACAATGGCAACTAAACTCGAGTACATTTGGCTTGATGGCTACAAACCCACACAAAGCCTGCGCAGTAAAACAAAAATTATAGGTGACTTTAGCGGTAAATTGGAAGATTGTCCAGATTGGAGCTTCGACGGTTCATCAACCGAACAGGCACCGGGCGGATCATCTGATTGCGTTTTAAAGCCGGTTTTTATTTGTAAAGATCCCGGAAGGCTTGATGCTTACCTGGTAATGTGCGAAGTACTTGACTCAACGGGTAAACCGCATCCTTCAAATGGCCGTGCTACTATTCAGGATGATGATAACGATTTTTGGTTCGGTTTTGAGCAGGAGTATTTTTTATGGGATCCTGAAACTGATAAACCGCTTGGTTTCCCGGCTGGTGGCTATCCGGGCCCGCAAGGTCCTTATTATTGCTCGGTAGGGGCAAAAAATGCTTACGGCAGAGAAATAGTTGAAGAGCATTTGGATACTTGTTTAGAGGCAGGCTTAAATGTTGAAGGTATTAATGGTGAGGTTGCAGCAGGCCAATGGGAGTTCCAGATATTTGCTAAAGGCGCTAAAGAAGCTGGTGACCAGATTTGGGTTGCACGTTATTTATTAGAGCGTATAGGTGAAAGCCATGGTGTTTCTATCAACTGGCATTGCAAACCATTGGGTACATTAGACTGGAATGGTTCGGGCATGCACGCTAACTTCTCAAATACAACTTTAAGAACTTGCGGCAGCAAAGAAGTTTATGATGTAATTTGTGAAGCATTCCGCCCTGCTGTTGCGGAATGTATTGCAGTTTATGGCGCACATAACGAGTTGCGTTTAACAGGCAAACACGAAACCGCTTCGATACATGATTATAGCTATGGCGTATCAGATCGTGGCGCTTCTATCCGTATCCCGCTATACACAGTTCAAAAAGGCTGGAAAGGTTACCTGGAAGATCGTCGTCCAAATTCGGCGGCCGATCCATACAAAGTTGCCGCTGTAATTATCAAAACTGTAAAATCAGCTAAAGTTTAACTCACTAACTAAACTAAATATAGTGCATTCCCCTGGTTGTAAAAAATCAGGGGAATTTTTGTTATTGGCTTTGTTTTGTCGGTTCATAAGTAAATGCCAATGGCTTCTTTTACCACGACTTTCTGATTTACAACATATTATGCGCATGCCCGTATAAGTACCGGAGGGCCCACCCATGGAGCAGGATAAAGAAACCAATGTGTTGAAGAATGTAGCAAAACGAACAAGTCAGCTCGGCCTGATTGCTTTGTTTGTGAGTTTGGGCATAACAGGCTACTATTTTATGCTTGGGCTGAATATTTCATCGGTAATGGTGGCCTGCTTCTCTTTAAGCACAATTCTAATTCTTACATTACAATATGTCCGGTTAATAAAACAGGCACAGCCATTAATTTTGGCTGCAATTTGTATTTTGCTTGTAGTAAGCGCTTTTGTCGAAGGTTCGGCTACCGGACAATATTTTTACTTTTTTCCGGTAGTTGTTGTTATCCCGGTAATTGTTGACTATAAAAACTCATCAAACCTGGAGTTTGGAATTTCGTATGCGATGGTTGTAGCTTCTTTTGCGGCATGTTTTTATGTAGGACATACCCATCAACCTTTTGAAAATATTTCCACGGCAATTAACAAGCAAATGCTGTTTGCAAATGCAGGATCTGCCATATTATTAACCTTGATTTTTTCGTGTGCATATATTTACTATGAGAAAAAACATCTTAAGGCGATTGTGAATGAAAAAAACTTAGCGATTACCGCCCGTACCAAATTTTTATCCACCATGGGGCATGAGCTCAGAACACCATTGAACGGAATAATCGGCGCCCTGAATATCATCCAGGACGAACAGGATGAATTTTCTAAAAATGAATATTTCCCAATACTTAAATATTGCTCCAACCACATGCAGCAATTGATAAATGATATTTTAGATTTTAATAAGATCGAAGCCGACAAACTAAGCATCCATCCCATTGAAGTTAACTTAAAACAGCTGCTTGTAAATTCAACATTGCCCTTTTATAATCATATTGAAGAAAAAAATCTGCAGCTTATTGTAGAGATTGATCCCGTACTTGATACCATGGTGTTGGTGGACGATGTGAGGCTCATCCAGATACTTAATAATTTATTATCAAATGCCATGAAGTTTACAGAGCATGGCTTTATAAAACTAATTGCCAAATGCAGCCAGATAGATGCCAGATCAATAAACGTCAATTTCTTTGTGGAGGATAGCGGAATAGGCATTGTGAAGGATGATCAGGATAAAATATTTGAAACCTTTGGACAAGTTTTTAACGAAAGCAGCCGTAAATACAATGGCACTGGTTTAGGCCTTACTATATGTTTAAGATTATTGCAATTGATGGGAAGCTCACTTGAACTGACAAGCGAGAGCAACAAAGGGAGCACATTTAGTTTTGACTTGAGCTTAGTACGACCGGCCGCCAGATTGGAAAAAGCGGAAAAAATTATACCTGGGGCCGAAAGCCTGTTCGGTTTAAAAATACTGATTGTTGAGGACAACCAAATAAATATGATGATCGTTAAGAAAATGCTTACCGTTGAACATGCTATTTGCAGTTGCACCTATAACGGGAAGGAAGCATTGGAACTGCTTGAACAGGATTGCGCTTATGACATAATTTTACTTGATCTTGAAATGCCGGTAATGGATGGTTATACTGCCATAGCAAAAATAAAGCAACTATACCCGCAAATCCCGGTGATAGCGTTAACTGCTTCGTTGATAGACCATGAAACGTTGTCCAACTTGATGGCAATCGGTTTTGACGATTGTGTTATCAAACCTTTTCAACCGCAGCATTTATTTACCCAAATAAAAAAATACAATAAGAGTTCCCTTATGAGCAATGTTCCTGATCAATTGCAGGTATAAAAACAGGGTGTGCTGTATTATGTGCTGTGCAAGACCAAAGTGTTTGAGTTAAGCGAAAAATATTTCCCATTGAATGTAATGACATCCCCGAAAAACTGGGCCGGCTTATATTCCAATATACTCCATATAATCACCTGAGGTTATCTGCCAATGGCCGTCAGCCGGTTGATTATATAAATATACCCAGCAGTTTACAATTTTAGTTTCGGCCTCAACTTCAATTATTTGCCGTATAAATTCATTTGGCTGTGGCTGTACTTCGCCAAAGCCTTCGTAATCGTCCAGCATTTTTAATGTTTCGGCGGGTTTATTCATTGTAAAGATGTTGCCATAAACAAATTGCTTGATATTAGGCAAGTATATCGCCCCGGGATATTCGCCGAGGTCGAATAATTTACCGTTAAACCTGCCCTTTTTGTGAAAGCTACAGGTGCTTTTTAAAAGAACGCCAAATGGGTTGCGCTCATCCAGCAATGTGCCATAAACAAATAAAAAGGTATCAGTTTCAACCATTGTATTATTATTTGATCAACTCAACAAATGCTATAACAATATCGTTTAAGGAAACGAAACAATGTTTTAATCTATTATGTCTATACGTGGGCAAACGTATTATTGTTTTACACATTACATTTATCTTGCTTAACTTGCCGCCGGTAATTATTCTTACATATTATGAATGAAGATCAGATCATAACCTACCTTAAAGAAAACAATATAAAAAAAATAAAATTCGCTTTTGCTGATATCGACGGTATTTTGCGGGGCAAGGTTATCCATCATAAAAAATTTATTGATGGCCTGCAAAATGGTTATGGCTTTTGTGATGTGGTTTTTGGTTGGGACAGCAGCGATGCCTGCTATGATAATGTGCAGCTTACCGGCTGGCACACCGGCTACCCCGACAAACCCTGCCGCATTGATCTTTCTTCTTTCAGGACAGTGCCATGGCAGGAAAATATCCCATTCTTTTTGGGCGATTTTAGCAAAGCTGACGGCAACGACCTCCCGGCATGCAGCCGGAGTTTGCTTAAACGCATAGCAAAACAATGTGAAGCAATGGGCTATCACCCCGAATTTGCCCAGGAATTTGAGTGGTTCAATTTTAGGGAAACACCCCAAAGTTTAAAAGAAAAAAGCTTTACAAAGCTGGAAAGTTTGACTCCCGGGATGTTTGGTTATTCAATTTTACGAACTTCGGAGTATGATGATTTTTATAAAGACCTGTTTAACCTTTTATATCAGTTTAATATACCATTGGAGGGCCTGCATACCGAAACCGGCCCCGGCGTTTATGAAGCAGCCATACTGCACGATCATGTGTTGCAAGCCGCCGATAAGGCGGTACTATTTAAAACGGCTGTAAAAGAAATTGCTTATAAACATGGCATCATGGCGTCGTTTATGGCCAAATGGAATGAAAACCTGCCCGGTTGCAGTGGCCATGTTCATCAAAGCCTTTGGAATAAAGAACGGGACACAAATCTGTTTTATAATGCGGAAGATAAGCACCAGATGAGCGACCTGCACAAGCATTATCTTGCAGGGCAGCTTCATTGCCTGCCGCATATTTTGCCCATGTACGCGCCGACTATAAATAGCTATAAACGGCTGGTTGAAGGTGCCTGGGCGCCAACAACCATTACCTGGGGCGACGATAACCGCACAACGGCGTTACGTGTGTTGCATCCTTCGGAAGGCTATACCCGGCTTGAAACGCGTATCCCTGGTTCCGATACCAACCCCTATCTTGCTATGGCGGCAGCACTTGCATCAGGTTTATATGGTATAAAAAATAAACTGCCCTTAACAATTAAACCAACTATCGGTAACGGCTACCAGGATAAAGCAAACGGGAGCCTTTCATCAAATTTATATGATGCTACAACGATGATGAAAAGTTCATCAATAGCAACTGAACTATTCGGTGAAGCTTTTGTTGACCATTTTACGCAAACACGTTTATGGGAGTGCAGGCAATATGCCAAAAGTGTAACAGATTGGGAGTTGAAACGTTATTTTGAAATAATCTGAGACCGGGATTAAGCGGATTTAGGGATTTTTTGGATTTCTTTTTTGATGGCTATGCTTGGATTAAGCAGATTTAGGGATTATACGGATGAGTTGCTTAATGAATTAAATGATTGTTTGGATTTTTTAGATATTAGAAGTTAGTATATTGACATCTTGTAAATCTATAGCATCCCATATATCCCCGGTTAATTATGAATGAGCAATTAAAGCACGAAGACATCACGCACAAAATTATTGGCTGCGCTATGCGTGTGCATACAATACTTGGTAATGGGTTCCAGGAAATAATATATCAGCGGGCATTGGAAATTGAAATGGGCTTGGCAGGCATTTTGTTTGAGAAAGAAAAGGAGATGAAGATTTTTTATCGTGAACTTGAGATAGGGAAACGGAGGGTGGATTTTTTTGTAGAAAATTTAATAATGGTTGAACTAAAGGCGATAATTGAATTGGATGATGTTCATTTAGCGCAAGGTTTAAATTACCTTGAAGCATACAACGCAGAGATTGGCCTGCTTATAAATTTTGGAAGCAAATCGTTATCATATAAACGATTGCTCAATAAAAAGTATAAAGAAAATAAATTAACAAAGATCCAATAAATCGTATACCCGGTTGATCCCGGTAAAATAAACAAGCATCCCAAAAATCGTATAAATCCCTTAATCCCGGTGAATAAAGAAGTAAATACACTGCCCGAAAATCCAATATATCCCCAGTTTCCGGTTAGGGCATCAAAGGTTCAAACACAGCTGGATTATACTTTTATATTAAAAAAGGCATGGGAAGGATATGATGCGTCAAAATCAATCCGTGAAATTGAGGATATCAGCGCCATGGTTTCAACAAACCATGTCTTCAGGATAACATTTCATGATGACGATATGATTATTGCCAAACTCAGCTATTTTGGCAAATACGAATATTTTAAAGAAGATCACCGGATCATCCACAGTTTATGCAATAACCTGCTGTATCCTTTTGAAAATCTGCTTGCAAAATCATTATTAAAAAATAACCGGGTTTACATTTACCGGCACAGGCACGGTAAAACGGATGCCTGGGTTGTTTTTTATAACCCAAGCCGTATTGACGAAAGCTTGCCGCGACGCCTTGAGGAACACCACATTATCAAATTGGGTCAGCAGGTGGGCAAGTTCCATAAAGCGTGTAGCAGGGTCAAGAATGTATTACCGAAATCATCAAAAACACTTCGTACCGATATTTTTGCCTTGCAGCAACAATTGGAAACCAATGAAAAAAACTTCGGTTCGGCAATGCAGGCCGATTTTTTGAAATACCATTGTGATCTCTTCCTGAAAAACAGGTCGAACTACAACATGAAATCTTTCGAGATCATACCTGTTTTTATCGACTGGAACATTGGTAATTTTTCGGTCACCTCAAATCTTGAGCTTTATTCCCGCTGGGATTATGATTGGTTCAGGATGAGTTACCGTATACTTGATTTTTACTTCTTCAGCCGTGTAGTGTCCAACGCCGGCGACCGGACGGTATTCAGCTACTACATTAACACCATGATGGAAGATAGGTTTATCCTATTTTTAAAGGAATATCATAAGGTAAACCCTATAACTGCTGACGAGATCAGGTTTTTAAAAGAAGCATACCGGTTTTTTATATTAAATTACGTGATAAAAGACGGTAAGCACTTTTTTAATGAGCAATACGCAAAAAAACTACAAGCCGAGGCATTTGAGATATACCTGCCATCGGTGGACAGGGATTTTGATGCGGAGAAGATCATTGACGCGTTGGGGGTGAAGTAAGTGAGTGGTTGATTGGGTTGATTAAGTGAGTGGTTGATAAAGTTATGAATTTCGATGATCCATTAAAAAACGTGTCAATTTTTTGAGAATGATTTTAAATTAACCGTCCCAATCAAATAATCCAACCCAATCAACCAACTCCATGAAACGTATCGAAAACTTTAAATCAATAATTGATAAGTACAAGATTATCTTCTTCGATGCATTTGGCGTGATAAAAACTTACCAGGGGCTGGTGCCCGGTGTTGAAAAAACATTTGCGTACCTGGAGGCTGAGAAAAAAGAGTTTTATATTGTTACCAATGATGCTTCGCGAAGCCCGGCGCAATTAGCGGATGGCTTCCATAGAATGGGTTTAAAAGCAATTACTGCCGACCATATCATTTCGTCGGGTATGCTTACCAAAGAATATTTAGACCTTAAAGTACTCGATGGTATTGTAGCTTATCTTGGCACTCCTGATTCCGCGCATTATATTGAGTCTTCGGGGTTGCATACCCTGCCTGTGAGCGAGGTAAACAGCAATAATATCGATAAGGTAAACGCATTGATATTTTTGGATGACGAAGGTTTTAACTGGCAAAAAGACCTTAATATAGCAGTAAATATATTGCGTAAAAGGACTATCCCGGTTATTGTAGCTAATACCGACCGCGCTTACCCGCTCTCTGTACACGATGTATCCATAGCTATTGGCGGTATCGCTTCAATGATAGAAAGCGTTGTGGGTAAACAATTTATCCGTTTTGGCAAGCCGGATTCACAGATGTTTATGTTTGCTTATGACCTGATACGCGAAAGGGGGCCTGTAAGTAAAAAAGATATTGTTATGGTGGGGGATACCCTGCAAACCGATATACTTGGGGGCAATAAATTTGGCTTGGATACTGTGCTGGTATTATCGGGCAATACACTGCCACATGATGCCGATACCCGGATAAGGGCTACCGGGATAGCACCAACCTATATTTGCGATAATGCCGTGGTTGAGCTTGGTGAATTTGGGTTTTAAAATGAATTTCATTTAAATGTAAGGGTTACATATATTTTTATCATTTTTGAAATAACCATTTGGGCCAATTATAATTCAAATATTGCATGAGATTTAAAAAGATCGTTTCGGTTATTTTTATCACTGTATTTTTTGCCATTTCAGTACCGGCGCAGCAATCAAAAAACAACAGCCCAAATGTATGGTCAATCGAAAAAGCAAATGCCTGGTATGCAAAACATAAATGGATAAATGGCGCAAACTTTATACCGAGCACAGCTATAAACCAGCTTGAAATGTGGCAGGCCGACACTTTTGATCCCGAAACCATCGACCGTGAGCTGGGTTATGCCGAAAATATTGGCTTTAATACTACGCGTGTTTTTTTGCATAGCGTTGCCTGGAAGGAAGACCCGAAAGGGTTTAAAGATCGTGTGAACAAGTACCTTACAATTGCCAATAAACATCACATCCAAACAATTTTTGTATTTTTTGATGACTGCTGGAACGCTAACCCTAAACCAGGTAAGCAGCCTAACCCAAAACCTGGTATCCATAATTCAGGCTGGATGCAGGACCCCGGCAGGCCTTTAACTACCCCGGTAGACTTTTTGGAGCTAAAGGCTTATGTGGATGATATTTTGACCACTTTCAAACATGATGACCGCGTTTTATTGTGGGATCTTTATAACGAGCCCGGAAACAGTAATAAAAATTTTAAGTCGGCAGTATTATTAATTAAAGTATTCACCTGGGCGCATGCTGTTGATCCCGACCAACCCGTTAGCGTTGGGTTGTGGGATTGGGGTTTGAAGGATTTAAACGAAATTCAGCTTGAGAACTCAGATGTAATAACCTATCATGATTACGATACGCCGGAATTGCACATACAGGCAATAAAATTATTAAAATTATATAACCGCCCCCTAATATGTACTGAATACATGGCCCGCCCGCGTAACAGCACCTTTCAAAACACGATGCCGATGTTAAAGAACGAAGAGGTAGGTGCAATAAACTGGGGCTTCGTAAGCGGAAAAACAAATACAATTTATGCCTGGGATACCCCTATGCCTGACGGCGCCGAACCTAAAGTATGGTTTCACGATATTTTCAGGAAAGACGGACGGCCTTATAAACAGGAAGAAGTTGACCTTATAAAACAATTGAACGGGAAATAATCATAGAAAGATAATTTAATCATCACATGAATTCAACATTAAAACGCTTTTTTGTCCCGCTTTTACCGGTTTGTATCCTATATTTGGCAGCTTGTAATCAGTCAGCAAAAAAAACCTCCACTGCATCAACTATGACGGACAGTACATCCACTGCAACTACTCCTTCTCCATCCGGATTCGAAAAAACTATTGACGGTAAACAAAACCATCTGTATATATTAAAAAATAAAAATGGCGCCCAGGCAGCAATAACTAACTACGGTGCGCATTTAGTAAGCCTTGCAGTTCCTGATAAAACAGGCAAGCTTACCGATGTCGTTATAGGATTTCCCAATACCGACGACTATAGAAAATCGCTGATGGCATTTTATGGCGCAACTATCGGCAGGTATGGTAACCGTATTGCCAAAGGCCATTTTGTATTGGAAGGTCGCCGTTATAATCTGTTTATCAACAATAAACCAAATACGCTGCATGGCGGCAAACAAGGGTTTAATGACGTAGTTTGGGATGCAAAACAAATAAACGATAATACGGTAACGCTTACTTATTTATCGAAAGATATGGAAGAAGGTTACCCCGGTAATTTGAATTGCAGCGTTACTTATGAACTTACTGATGACAATGCCGTAAAAATTAGCTATGAAGCAACTACCGATAAAACTACCATTGTTAACTTAACCAATCACTCTTACTTTAACCTTAATGGCATTGGCAGTGGTACGATACTTAACCACACCGTTGAAGTTAAAGCGGCCGATTATACGCCAATTGACACTACGTCGATACCACAGGGGCCTATCGCGCCGGTCGCAGGCACACCGTTTGATTTTACAAAACCGGCCACCATTGGCAGCAGGATAAACGATAATAACGAACAGCTGAAAAACGGTAAAGGCTACGATCATAATTTTGTACTCGACAAACACGATATCACTACCCCCATTGCGACCGTTATTGGTGATAAAAGTGGTATAAAGATGGAAATATTTACCACAGAGCCCGGCCTGCAATTTTACAGCGGTAATTTTATGACCGGCGCCAACACCATGCTTGGCGGCAAAACAGACGATTACCGTACCGGTTTTGCCATGGAAACCCAGCACTACCCCGATTCGCCAAACAGGCCTGATTTTCCGTCAACCGTGCTAAAGCTGGGCGAGGTTTATAAAACGGTTACTATTTATAAGTTTTCTGTGGAGAAGTAAGGCTTAAAAAAATGCCCAACTTATATATCATAGCAGGCTGTAATGGCGCTGGCAAAACCACTGCCAGTTATACAGTGTTGCCTGAAATATTAAACTGTAAGGAGTTTGTTAATGCCGATAATATAGCTGCTGGGATTTCTCCTTTTAACCCTGAAAGCGTAGCTATTGAAGCTGGCAGGATAATGTTGAAACGAATCAATGAGTTATTAGAAGAAGGTGCTGATTTCGCGCTTGAAACAACCTTGTCGACTAAAAGCTATGTTTCATTTGTGAAGAAAGCACAGCAGGCTGGCTACGAAGTAACTTTGCTTTATTTTTGGTTGAGTTCACCAGAAATGGCACACGACCGTGTTGCAAAACGCGTAAGCAGAGGTGGGCATAATATACCTATCGATGTAATTGATCGCCGGTATTACAGAGGAATTAACAATTTATTAAATTTGTATATACCTATCTGTGATAACTGGATAGTTGCGGATAATACAGGAATGGTTTCAAAAGTTGTCGCTAAAAGTTCAGAAAATTTGGGACAAATAACAATAAATACCGATATTTGGAATATTATTTTAACACAAAGCAATGATAATTCAGACTAAAACAGATTTTGATGAGTTGTCTAATAAGATCATGGAGGGCGTAAATAAAGCCCTTCGTAACTTAGTTGAAACTTCCGCCGCTAACAATCAAAGCCTTGTTGTTGGTGATGATAAGGGTGGTTTTAAGTCGGTCCCCGCAAAGGAACTTTTAAAAAAGCTTCCTAAATAAAATCATTCCAACCGTTCATAATCCTCCATCGTATCAATATCAACGGCGCCCAAAGGGAATGGGACTGTTTCAACATCATCCGGGTATTTCAATATTAGCTTCTTAGCTCCCTCTTGCCCTTTTAATAGCAACATCTCATCAAAATATTTCCTGTCAAATAAAACCGGCGGCCCAATGGTTTCATTATAAGCACAGGCGACAATACCTTTTGCCTGTTTATTTTGTATCAGTTGATCAAGCAATCCAGCATCAACAAAAGGCTGATCGCAAAGCATTAAAATCACTGAATCAAAGTTTTGTTCGTTTTGCTTCAACCTGTTAATGCCAGCCCTTATTGACGAGGCCATGCCTTCCTGCCAATCGGGGTTTTTGATGATAGTCACCTTTTTGTTTTCGATAGTTGGGGTAATTGCTTCTTCATTCGCACCCAAAACGACAATAACAACATCACATAGAGATGCCATGGCGGCATTGACAGCCCTTTGTAATAAAGTTTCACCCTCATACATAAGATTTTGTTTTGGCTGGCCCAGCCTGCTTGACGAACCTGCTGCAAGAATGACGATACCGGTCATTTAATTAGGGTTATTTATCTTGTAATTTAACTAATACAAAGTTCAAAATAATATAAAAAGTACATTTAAACAACACTGTACTAATTTGTATTAGCTAATTTTACATTTGGAAAATACAAAACTAATCGGTCGAGATACCGTTTGATTTGAAATTTATTAAATAGCTGTCAATTTGCTTTTAGATAATCACGGACGAAAAATCAACTACCTGCGACTTGCGGTGACTGACAGGTGTAACCTGCGGTGTTTTTATTGTATGCCTGAAGATGGGCTTAACTGGCTTTCACGGCAGGAATTGATGACCTACGAGGAAATGCTGCAAATATGCTCGCTACTGCTAAAAATGGGCATCAATAAGATACGGATAACCGGAGGCGAGCCTTTTGTACGGAAAGATATTATGCAGTTTTTAACGGAATTATCTAAACTGAAAGGCTTAAACGAACTTACTATAACTACTAACGGCGTATTGACGGCTCCTTATGTACCCGAATTAGAAAAGATAGGGGTAAGATCGGTGAACCTTAGTTTGGATACTTTGGACGCCGGTAGGTTTTTTACTATAACCAGGCGGGATGAGTTTGCCAGCGTGATGGAAACGCTGGATGCGTTGTTAAAACACGGTATTGAAGTAAAGATAAACGCCGTGGTAATGGACGGCAAAAATACACAGGATATTATCCCGCTGGTTGAACTGACAAAGGAATTACCGGTAAGCGTACGTTTTATCGAGGAAATGCCTTTTAACGGCGACGGACATGTTTATGGAGGCCTGCAATGGGATTATGTGCGTATTTTGGAAGAAATAAAGGATAAATATCCCGCCGTAAAAAAGATTACCGATGCGGAATATTCTACATCATACAATTACCAAATACCGGGGCATAAGGGTAGCATAGGTATTATTGCCGCCTATTCGCGTACGTTTTGCGGCACCTGCAATCGTATCAGGATAACCCCCGTAGGCGAGTTAAAAACCTGCTTGTACGACGACGGCGTATTGAACATTAAAGATTTGATAAGGCAGGATATTAATGAAGATAATTTAAAAATGTTGTTATTGGATACATTTAATAACAGGGCAATTGACGGCTGGGAAGCTGAACGTTTAAGGGTTGAAAACAAGGGTGTGCATGAGTCAATGGCCACGATAGGCGGATAAATATTAAAAACAAAAATACCAGGGCGATGATAACTGTTGAAGAAGCCGAGAAAATAATACTTGAACAGGTGGGTGATTATGGCGCCGAGATTGTCCCGTTTGAGCTGGCTTTAGGCAGGGTACTGGCGGAAGATATTAAAGCCGACAGGGACTTGCCGCCGTTTAACCGGGTAACCATGGACGGAATAGCCATCAGCTATGATGCCATTGAAAATGGGTTCAGTACTTTTCGTATCAAAGCCACCCAGGCGGCCGGCGATCACCCTGTAGATATTGACGAGCATAACGAATGCGTGGAGATCATGACAGGCGCGGTATTACCGGCATCGTCGGACACGGTTATACGGTATGAAGACCTTGAAATGCGCGCTGGTTTAGCCACATTGGTAACCCGGGAAATAAAACGGGGGCAGAATATTCATTACAAAGGCAATGATAAAAAACAGGGCGATATTGTTGCCGGGGTTGGTGAGTTAGTCACCCCTGCAATTATTGGTTTGGTAGCATCAGTGGGCGAAAGTGAATTGAGGGTGAAAAAGCTGCCGCGTGTTGCCATAATTTCGTCAGGGGATGAGTTGGTTGAGGTAACAGAAACGCCATCTGCAAACCAAATCAGGCGGTCGAATGGCTATACCGTTAAGTCGGTTTTAAAACAACATGGTTTAGAAGCTGATACGCTGCATATTCCTGATGAGCCGGAAGAAATAAAAAAACGACTAAGCTTTTGTCTTGAAAATTATGATGTGCTGTTGTTAAGCGGTGGCGTATCGATGGGTAAATTTGACCATATACCTAAAGCGCTTGAAGAATTAAAAGTAAACGTATTGTTCCATAAAGTGCAACAGCGGCCGGGCAAGCCTTTTTGGTTTGGCAGGCATGATGATGGCAAGCTGGTTTTTGCTTTCCCTGGTAACCCGGTTGCTACTTTTATGTGCCTGCACCGGTATTTTTTACCCTGGTTAAACGCTTCGCTTGGCCTTGAAACCAAATCACAATATGCGGTTTTAAATAACCGGTACGGCTTTCATTTGCCATTAAAATGCTTTTTACAGGTTAAGCTTCATTATAACGAATATTGCCAGTTGATGGCGACCCCGGTTGAAGGCAACGGATCGGGCGATTTTGCTAACTTAGCAGATACCGAAGCGTTTATGGAGTTGCCGTTGGAAAGAAACGAATTTAAAAAAGGAGAAGTCTTTAAAGTTTGGCGGTTCTGAACACGATTTTTAGGATTTTAAGGATTAACACGATTTAAAATGTTGATCCTGATTACCCATTAAATCCTACGATCGTGTTAATTTAATCGGTGAAATCAACTTGTAATCGGTGAAATTCAAAAAAATAATCTATGATCACCCATATCGATAAACAAGGCAACCCAACCATGGTTGATGTGAGCGAGAAACAAGTTTCACACCGCACAGCGACGGCACGCAGTATAGTTTCGTTGCCTGCTAAAGTATTAGAATACCTGGTTGATGGCGGTTTGCAAACCAAAAAAGGTTCCGTATTTCAAACGGCAATCATCGCAGGGATTATGGCCGCCAAAAAAACCGGCGACCTTATACCGCTTTGTCATCCGCTTGGGTTGGATAATTGTACTATTACTATCAGCCTGAATGAAACAAAAGAAGTAATTATTGATTGTACTGCAAGTATTACTGCCAAAACCGGTGTAGAAATGGAGGCATTAGTAGGGGCATCGATTGCGGCTTTAACGATTTATGATATGTGTAAAGCTATGAGCCATGATATTGTGATAAAAGAAACTAAGCTTATTGAAAAAACAGGAGGTAAACGTGATTTCAAAAGAGCATAACCAGCCTGGCGAGGGGCATAAAAAACATACCGCATTAACCCGCCCCGCGTTTGGCAATTTCGGCAGGAATGAATGGGCTATTGTTGGCGCACCATGTACCGTTATTAAACTATTGGCCGATCAGGTCATAAACTCATTATCACCAATTTATAAGTGCGCTTATGTTGACACCACGCATAACGACGATATTACTTTACAACCCGCCCGGCTGGCAAGTGGCGCAACATTGGAGTACACCGACCAGGTAAATTACAGGCAGTTAAATTATAAAACTGAATTCAATTCGTTTAAGCTAAAGGAGACATTTGCCGGGGCTGATTGGGTGCTTGTTAATGGTAATCATCACCAGGCAAAGGCCCAGGTGGTTATTATCTATGAAAACAAAAGGGCATCGTTGCAAAAGCGTTTGGACCAACTAACAAATGTGCAGATGATATTGCTGGCCGATAATGCTGTTGATGTTTTCGATTTTATAAAGGAAACCGTCCCTAACTGGCAGGATTTACCGCTCTATCGCCTTGATGAAACTGAAAAGATCAGCACTTTTTTTGAAACACAAATGCAGCAGGCCAAACCTGTTTTAAATGGTTTAGTATTGGCCGGTGGTAAAAGCCAGCGGATGGGTTTTGATAAAGGCGCAGTTAACTGGCATGGTAAAGAGCAGCGCTACCATATGGCCGATTTGATGAAGCCCTTTTGTAAGGATGTTTTTATTTCCTGCCGGGAAGATCAGCAGGGTGATATTGGAAAAGGCTATCAAACTTTGATAGATACGTTTACAGGCTTAGGGCCTTATGGGGCTATCCTGTCCGCATTTCGCGAAAAGCCTGATAATGCCTGGCTGGTTGTGGCCTGCGATCTGCCTTTATTGACTGAAAAAACTTTAGACTATTTGGTTAGTAACCGAAATAGTTCGTCCATAGCAACTGCTTATCAAAGCAGTTTTGATGATTTCCCCGAACCGTTAATTACCATTTGGGAGCCTAAAAGTTACCCGGTATTGCTTTCATTTTTAGCCCAGGGGTATTCGTGCCCTCGAAAGGTTTTGATAAATAGCGATATAACGTTGTTAAACGCCCCCAACCCGGATGAATTGACAAATGTGAACACGCCGGAAGATGCTGAAAAAGTAAAACTTGTCCTCAATCAAACAATATTTACCCAATGATACCCGACCTTTTACGCTACAGCTGCCAGGTGGCCTTACCCGGATTTGGCGAGAGCGCCCAGCGCCTTCTGCAAAATTCAAGGGTATTGGTTGTGGGCGCAGGCGGTTTAGGCTGTCCCGCGGCCCAGTATTTGGCCGCCGCCGGGGTAGGTACGTTGGGCATTGCCGATTTTGATATCATTTCGATAAGTAATTTACATCGACAGGTATTATATACACCTGCTGACTTCGGTCAAAAAAAGGCCGTTGTTGCCTGCGAACGTTTGCAAAAACAAAACCCCGGTATAAAATTGGTGGCACATGATGAGCGCATCACCTCGGAAAACGTAATGGATATTATATGGCAATATGATATTTTGGTGGATGGCACGGATAATTTTGATACCCGTTATTTACTGAATGATGCCGCAGTTCTTGCAGGCAAACCGCTGGTTTATGGTGCGATTTACCAATACCAGGGCCAGGTTGCTGTTTGGAACGTAGTAGATGACTATGACATTAAAAGCCCCAACTACCGCGATCTGTTCCCCAAGGTAGATGCCACCCAAATACCCAACTGCGCCGAGGGAGGGGTGATACCCACGCTGGCTGGCATTATTGGTTGTATGCAGGCCAATGAGGTAATAAAATACATCACCAAAACCGGCGAACTGCTGGCCGGCAAGGTGCTGGTTTTTGATGCACAAACCATGCAAAGCCGTACCATAAAAATCGGCGATAAAACCAATACCCATATTACCCGGCTGGTGGAAACTATTATCGCCCCTATAATTTCTGTAGCCGAACTTAAAATGGCCATTGCAGATAACTCAATCGAGTTGATAGACATAAGGACAGCAAAGGAGCGCGAAGATTTTAATATTGGAGGTACCCATGTGCCGCTGGATAAACTTTATTCGCATATAGATAACATGAACAAGGCCAATAAAACAGTGTTCTACTGTGCATCAGGTAAACGCAGTGGCGAGGCGGTAAAGGTTATCAGGAAAAAACACCCGGACGCAAATGTGTTTTCGTTAGATGGCGGCTTGAAAGAGTGGCTGGAACTTAGTGGTTAGAATGCAAAAGCCGGCTCAAAGGGCTCCTTCGGAGAATGCCGATTTCGGAACGTTAACTTTGAGTCGCACCCTTAGTAATCGGTGAAATCAAAAAGAAATCGGTGAAATCATAAAACAACAATCGGTGAAATCAAAAAAATCCAATCGGTGAAATCAAAAAAACCTAATCGATGAAATCAAAAAACAATTGGCGAAATCTGTGCTCATGGATGTGCTGCTACCCAAACTTCACCATCTTCAAATATTTCCTTTTTCCATATTGGTACGGTTTGCTTTAGGTTATCGATAATATAGCGGCAGGCCTCAAAGGCAGCGGCGCGGTGAGCGGCGGATACTGCTATAATTACCGGGACTTCCCCAACCTGCAATACCCCGGTGCGGTGATGAATGAGCACCTTTTGGACCGGCCATTTTTCAAATGCCTGTTTTACTATTTTTTCCATCTCGGCCAAAGCCATAGGTTCATAAGCTTCAAACTCCAGGCGTAACACAGCTTTGCCTTTGGTAGCATTACGTACTGTACCAATAAACACATCTATCCCGCCGGATTCCGGAGACCGTATCCAATCAATACATGATTGAATGTTTAATGGGGTGGGGGATATTTGGATTTGGGTAGACAATGAGGTATTTCTTAGTTCTATGATTATCTCAGCAAAAATCGTAAAATAATTGTTAAATCAGTTATCTATTTCCAATCCGGTTCGGCTTAATCTGGTATTAAATTTAGCAAGATGGTCCAAATTTACATGAGCCTCACAGCAAAGTTTACTCACTTGCTAAATTTATATAATTTTACTAATCAAAAGTATATAAGTTTTATTGTAAGTTATACTTTAAGCATAGGATTTGCAACGGTTATTGCATTGGGTACTACATTAATCATAGTTTAAAAATTAATAAATCAGGAAAAATTGCAGATACTTTAGCATAGTGCAGACCTATCGACGGCTATGGTGGGGACACAAACAATGGTATTCTGTTCAGGATTTAACTTCTCATCCCCCGCTCACTGGCGGGATGATCGCGATCTCGTCCCGCTCATGAATGGTATCCCCGGGCAGGGCATATTCATTATTTACAGCAACCATGTACGATGCCAGTTGCTGCAGGCGTGGGTATTGGTGCTCTAATAAATATTGCAGGTTATATACGGTGGCATCGTTGGCCAGTTCAAGGCAAATTGACGGGGCGCCAAAAATATCCTTCGAAATACCAAACGCGAGTACCTTTATTTTCATGGTTCAAAATTAGGTCAAATCCTTACAAATACCGCTTTAAGTAATTGTAAAATTTTTAATTAAAACCAATCTTAAACCACATTGTTTTATAATATTTGGTAGTGAAAAACGGTTTGGTGTTTTAATCTCGAATCTCACGTCTCAAATTTCATATCTAAAGCAAATGGCCTATACTCCAATCAAACGGATACCAATAACCAGGATAAGCGATGACAAATGCGAAAGCATAGCAGATATACTTGTTATTGAAGAGCCATTGGAGATCAGGCTGGAATATGGGCCGGCAAATGAGCGAAAGGTGCAAAATGTATCCGTCACTATGCGTACCCCCGGCAATGATGCAGAATTGGCCACCGGTTTTTTATTTACTGAAGGGATTGTTAAAAATATCGGGGATATTACCGCTGTGGAACATTGCTTTATCGCCTGCGCGGAAAACAAAGAAAACGTGATCCAGGTTAAATTAGCCGAAAGCGTTATACCCAATCTACACAATACCGAACGTAATTTTTATACAACTTCAAGTTGCGGTGTCTGCGGTAAGGGTTCGATAGCCGCTATCCGTACCGTGGGCGCATCTGATCATCAAATGCATAAAGAACTGTATATAAACGCCGAACTGCTTTATAGCTTACCGGGTACTTTAAGTGAGCATCAGCAAATATTTGCTGATACGGGTGGCTTGCATGCTTCAGCCTTATTTAATAAAGCAGGGGAATTGTTGCTGGTCCGCGAGGACGTGGGCCGTCATAATGCTTTAGACAAGTTAATTGGCGCGGCTTTAAATAAAAACTGGTTGCCATTGAACGAGAGCATATTATTACTAAGTGGCCGTGCCAGTTTCGAGCTGATACAAAAGGCAGCCATGGCAGGTATCAGTATTATTGCCGCAGTTGGCGCACCTTCAAGCCTGGCAGTTGAACTGGCCGAAGAATTTAACATAACACTCGCAGGTTTTTTACGCAACCGGCGTTTTAATATTTATACAGCAACACATCGCATATTATTACCTATCCATGAAAATACGTATTAAAAGTAATTCCATCAGGTACCGTTTAACCCGGTCAGATGTAAAACAACTGGCCGTAACCGGCCATATTAATGACAAGGTGACCTTTGGTGAGCAATCCTTATTTTACGAGATAAAGCTTACGGATGACAGCCACTTATCGTCCGCCTTTAAAAATGAGACCATCACCACGTTTATGCCAAAAAGTATGATCAGCGAGCTGATAAGTACTGACAGGGTTGGCTTTGAAAATAATAATGAGGCACTGCATTTATTGGTAGAGAAAGATTTTACCTGTTTGGATAACGTGGCTGAAGACCAAAGTGATCATTATCCGAATCCGTTGGCTGGAAAAGTGTCGCAAGACTGATTTTTTTATTCGAGACGGTTTTTAAATATAAAAGATTATATGAGCGTAAAAACAGAGCATCCCGCCGCCGAAAATCCGGAAGAACTACTGGATTTAAAGCTTACCGAACAGAAAAAATGGGCGGCTGGTATTCCGGCGGTATACGAGGCCGGTAAGGATGTGTTTGAAGAAGACGGGCTGATCCGTGGTATGAAGGGCTTGTTCCACATGAATAAAAAGGGTGGCTTCGATTGTTCTGGCTGCGCGTGGCCTGATCCGGATGATGATAGGTCGCCAATTGCCGAATATTGCGAGAATGGTGCAAAGGCTTTAGCCGAGGAAGCTACCACGAAAAAAATTGATGCTGTGTTCTTCGCTCAAAATTCAGTGGCTGATCTTGCCAAACTAAATGACTTTGAAATAGGCAAAAAAGGGAGAATAACCCAACCAATGTACCTGCCAAAAGGCGGTACGCATTATCAGCCCATCAGTTGGGACGACGCATTTAAAAAAATAGCCGGTCATTTAAATAAACTTAAATCGCCCAATGAGGCAGTTTTTTATACATCGGGGCGTACGGGTAACGAAGCTTCGTTTATGTACCAGCTTTTTGTGAAGGAATACGGCACCAATAACATGCCCGATTGTTCCAATATGTGCCACGAGTCATCGGGCTCGGCGCTTAGCGAAACTATAGGCATTGGCAAAGGCACCGTTACGCTTGATGATTTTTACGATACGGACGTGATCATTATCATGGGACAAAACCCAGGCACCAACCATCCGCGTATGCTTACGGCGCTTGAAAAAGCCAAAAAGAAAGGATCGAAGATCATTGCTATAAATCCGCTCAAAGAAGCGGGGTTAATTGCCTTTAAAAACCCGCAAACGGTAAAGGGTTTTATGGGCTTTAGCACCCAACTGGCCGATACATACCTGCAAGTTAAAATTAACGGCGATATGGCGCTGTTAAAGGCAATTGAAAAATTGCTTTATGAAGCCGAAACGGAAAAGCCCGGAACAGTATTCGATAATGATTTCATTCATAATAAAACTACGGGGTATAAAGATTTTATAGATAGCCTTGAAAAATATGAACTTGAAGATCTCGCGTCCGCTTGTGGTGTCCCGTTAAGTCAAATAAAGGAAGCCGCTGAATTATTGAAACATAAACACCGGATAATTATTTGCTGGGCCATGGGCATTACGCAACATACCAATGGAGTTGATACAATTAAGGAGATACTGAACCTGGTATTGCTAAAAGGCAGTATCGGAAAGCCGGGGGCAGGCTTATGCCCGGTGCGCGGGCACAGCAATGTGCAGGGCAACCGCACCATGATGATATGGGAGAAGCCTTCCGAAAAACAGCTGGATAAAATAAAAGAAGTATTCGGTTTTGAGCCGCCGCGTGAGCATGGTTTGGATGTGGTTGACTCGATAAAGGCAATGCACCGGGGCAAGCTTAAAGTGTTTTTCGCGATGGGCGGCAATTTCATTTCGGCCACGCCGGATACTGTTTATACCGCCGAAGCCATGCGCAAGTTAAACTTAAGTGTACATGTATCAACCAAGTTAAACCGCAGTCATTTGGTGCAGGGGGACGAGGCACTTATTTTGCCAACTTTTTCGCGCAGTGATGAGGATATTATAAATGGTGAAGCACAGTTTGTAACTTGTGAAAACTCAATGGGGGTGGTGCAGATGTCCAGGGGGGTACTAAAACCAGTATCGGACGACCTGTTAAACGAAAACCAAATTGTTTGCAGGATGGCTAAGGCCACGCTGGGCGAAAGATCAGTAGTCGACTGGGACAAATATGCCGACAATTATGATGCTGTGCGTGACGCAATTGCTAAAGTAATACCCGGCTGCGAGGATTATAATAAAAAAGTGTGTGAACCTGCAGGCTTTTATTTGCCAAACGGCCCTCGTGAGGGCAAATTTAAAACAGAGAAGTACGGCGACAAAGCCGCATTTTCGGTAACCGAAGTACCCGTACACAAGCTCGATGCAGATGAGTATATGCTTACGTCCATCCGCAGCCACGACCAGTTTAATACTACCATTTATGGTTTGGATGATCGTTACCGCGGCGTACATAACGAGCGCCGGGTTGTTTTTATGAATGAAAGCGACATGACGCGCGCCGGTTTTAAAGCAGGTGAGAAAGTTGACCTTGTTAACAACCATGGCGGTACCGAACGCATTGCGCGCTTGTTTGTAGTAGTTCCGTATGATATACCCGAAGGGAATACCGCAGCCTACTATCCCGAAACCAATGTTTTGGTACCTATTGATTGTGTTGCCGAAAAAAGCAATACACCTACATCAAAGCTTATCGTAATTAAAATAAAAAAACACAGTTAAAACTGGCTGCAGCTAAATCATAAAGCCGGGAGGAATAAGGTAGAATAAGTCTTGTGGCGATACGCCTACACGCTACACCCCAAAAAGGTTCACGCCGCGCCGCTCAAAAAATACGGTATTATGCCCTCTTATAAACTCTTCGCCAAAATTTTTGCAAGCCATAATAAAAAAATCCTGCTATCTGAAATTAGCTTAATCATCAAATTATTGCCGTTATGTTACCAAATAAGTCCTCAATGTTAACAAAAATGAGCTTTTTTGTCCTGAATGTTAATTGAAGATTATCATTATTTTAAGAAACCTTACCCAGAACAAAATTCAGAATTTATACAGAATTCATTGATTTTCTTTGCCAAAAATACCCCAGGGCAATGAAACAACTATTTTACTTTCCAGGTCTTTTTACCCCAGTCATCGCCTTATTCACCCCGTTAATTTTTGATCATATTATTTTCAAAAACGTGAAAGTGCAATTTATTAAAAATGCAGTGTTAAAGGGCGGCGCAATATAATGCTGTATTAAAACAAGTGAACTCCCTGTACATTATTAACTACTATACTTACTACTATTTGATGAAATCATTACTACGAAATTTAAAAAAACCTTTCTTAATTGTTGTATTGCTTGTTTGCTTTTCTGCGGTTTTGCATGCACAAACAATTAAAGGCAATGTTACCGATGCGAAAAACGGTGAAACGCTCATAGGCGCTACCGTTCAAATCCAAAAAGATAATTTTAAATTAAATACCACTGTTAAACTGGATGGTGTTTACGAATTTAAAAATGTACCGGCCGGCACCTACAAGCTACAGGTAACTTATATTGGATATAATGCCTCTAAAGAATATACTGTTGAAGCCACCGATGGGAAAACAGCTGTTTTGAACATTGCCATGGTAGACAATTCAACGCTTCTTACCGAAGTTACTGTTACAGAACATGCCAGTAAAGAAAGTGACAGATCTGCCAGGGGAGACGAAAAAAATTCTGATAATACTATTAATGCGGTTTCGGCGCAGGCAATTGCCATATCTCCCGATGTATTGGTTTCTAATGTACTCGCCAGGGTATCAGGTATATCTATAGATAGAAATAATACGGGAGATGCGCAGCATGTGATCATCCGCGGGATGGATAAACAATACAATACCGTTTTAATAAATGGAGTTAAAATACCGAGCCCGGATAACAAAAACAGGTATGTGCCTTTGGATATTTTTCCGGCGGAGCTGGTTGAAAGGATTGAAGTTTTTAAAACGCTTACGCCCGATATGGAAGGTGATGCTTCGGGTGGTGTGGTTAACCTGGTGATGAAAACCGCGCCGGACAAATTGAGAATAGAAGGAAATTTTGGAACGGGCTACAGCCAATTGTTTTTTGACCGGCCCTTTAGCAGTTTTAACAGCAGTACTGTAAACAGCAGAGCGCCCGGCGAAATAAACCCGGGAGTGCCCGCGCTTATAAGTGATTTTCCATACCAAAACCTGGTTACTAAAACCGGAAATGCCCCGCCAAACAGCAATGCCAGCTTAACAATAGGCGACCGGTTTTTGAATAACCAATTAGGGGTGCTTTTTTCAGGCACTTATCAAAATACTTACCAGGGGAGCAATAGCTTTGTTGTGGTACAGGAAAATACTGTGGGGCCATCACAAAGTATAAACACACCAAATGAAGAAACAGCTTTTCAAAGTTCTTATAACCGCCAGTATTCTTCACAGCTCAGCAGGTTAGGAACAATGGCCTCAATTGATTATAAATTCAATGAAAACAATGTTATAGACTTATTTGGCACCTACTTACAGCTTGATGAACACAGGGTACGGCAAACCGAAAATTCTGTTTATGGAGGGTACTCGTACCAGGGGTTTATAGGTACAAATGAAATTGATAATTTAACAGAGACCAGGACAGATCTGCAAAGTATTTATAATATTACGCTTAAAGGCAGGCATAAAATAACAAAGGGATTTTCATTGGACTGGGTTTTAGCAAATTCAGAGGCCAGTCATAAACAGCCCGATATTGCAGAATTTGAAACCTCTTATCAAACAAGCCCGGATACGGTTAAAGCCCATGGTGGGCATAATGTGCCTACCCCCGGAAGCCCCGGTAGCTCAACATTTGTAACGCCAGATGTAATTAATGGCCCGGTAGTAGTAAATGATGAATCAAGAGTATGGACGCATAACACCGACAAGGATATTTCGGGGTATTTAAACCTGCATTATGATACCAAAATTTTTGGCCGTAATGCTTTCTTCTCCGCCGGCGGCATGTTCAGGCATAAAACAAGGGATAATTTTGTAGATAGCTATACCTTGCCTCACACCGTTATTCCGGGTACTGACAATCCCGAATTGTATGTTTCGGTCCCAGCCTCTACATTCTACTTTACTCAAGAACCTGCTGATGCCCTGGGCACATCGTCTTACGATCCTGGCGTATATACTTTTACTGAAAACATACAGGCTGTTTATGGCATGCTGAAATATTTCATCAGTGACCGCTTTGATGTTTTGTTTGGTTTGAGGTACGAGAATACTTATCAAAGTTATTATTCTAATTTACCTGTAAATTTGCCCGGCAAAACGGCAACCATAACCTATATGGACTATTTGCCAAGCATTAATGCGAAATATACCCTTACAGATAAACAGGCGATAAGGGCATCGTATTTTGAATCAATTTTACGCCCTGCATTTGCAGATTTTATCCCCTATCCGGATCAAACGGTTGATGACCCTTATGCGACTTTAGGGAACCCATATTTACAACATACGGTTATAAATAATTATGATTTAAGGTATGAGTTTTTCCCCGGCGTTTTTGATGAATTTATGGCAGGCGGCTTTTACAAACAACTTATCAATCCAATTGAAAAAGTACTCGAACCAGGTGCACAAGGCGCTACGTTGTTCCTTGAACCCGAAAACCTTGGTAATGCCCAAAATTACGGGGCTGAAGTTGAGGCTAAAAAATTCTTTGGGGATATTGGTTTTGAGATAAATTACACTTATACCCAATCGCAAATTACCACTACAAAAAGTATAGATGTTGATGGGGTGGTAGCCAATCGTTTGCAAACCAGGCCATTACAGGGGCAGGCAGCCAATGTTGGCAATGTTTCACTATTATATAAGAATCAAAAATATGGGTTCGACGCTCAATTAGCTTTGAGCTACACCGGTGATAGGATAGCGGCCGTATCACGATATTTTGACCTCGATACCTGGGAGAAAGCTTCTACAAACCTCGATTTTTCTGCTCAAAAGGGACTTGGTAAGCATTTCATCGTTTTTGTAAAAGCTAATAATATTTTAAATACCCCTTACGAATTATTTCTAAAACAAAATAATAGCTATAACAACAATAGCATATTAAAATATGAACACCAGGAAAGCCCGAATTACACCACAGTGGAATTTGACCAATACTATGCCCGGTATAATTTAGGCTTAAGGTACAAATTTTAATTTTTAAAATAAGTAATCAAATAAAAAAGCAGTAATAGACAATTATCAATTAATTCATCAAACATGAAAAAACTAAAATTAATTTCGTTAGGCCTGTCACTTTTGGCCCTGGCCGCGTGCAGTAAGAAAAGTGATAATGTAGTGGTATCGACACCACTACTCCAGGTTGGCAAGTCCATTAGTAATACAGGTACTTTACCCGCAGGCGCTTATAAAGGTACAATGCTTGCCGGCCAAACCTACACTGTAGGCGGCGATATCACCATAAACGCAGGCGATACGCTTTTAATTCAAAAAGGTGTTACCATTAATATGACCAACGGCGCTAACTTTATTGTAAATGGTGATTTAATTAGTTTGGGTACAAAAGATGCGCCGATTACCATCACCGACCCAACCAAGACCAAAACAACCGGTGTATCTACAGTAGCGGCTGACCCTGCCTACGTAGGTGGCTGGGGTGGTATTTATTGCAGTAACACCAGTAAATTGGTGGTAATTAAATGGACGCATCTTGATTTTGGTGGTGCAGCTTTGAAAGCCCTTCCATTTGCTGCAAGTGCCGGTTTGGCAGCAGGTAACCAGTACATTTTGTATTTTGAAAATCCGAATGGTGTATTTATCCTCGAAGACTCATGGTTGTATGGCTCACCTGATGATGCAACCCGTTTTTATGGTGGTACCTATAATATCATGAGAAACACTATGGAAAAATGCGGTAGCAATGGCGGCGACGGTTTCAATGCTAAAGGCAGCTCGCATGGCAACATGGCGTATAACCTTGTTATCGGTGGTGCAACCAATGGTACAAAATCTGCCAGCGACGGTACTACCGGTGCTGAGTGCCAGTTTACCATGTACAACAATACCTATATCAATGATGGTTTCAGGAACAATGGCGTTTATGGCGCAAGAAGCGGATCTGTTGAGATAGAAAATAACTCAAGGGCATTGGTTTACAATAACCTGATAGTTGATTGTGATTTTGGCGTGCGTATTGCAGGCGGCCCAGCCGGTGCAAAAGTTTACCTGGCCGATACAACTCTTAACACTTCTGATATTATCAAGCAAACTGCTTATGGCTACAATTTTTATTATGCTGATAATGCGGCCATAGCTGATCAATTTGTACCTACAAGCGTTGCTCAACCAGTAGTTACACATCCACAGGCTACTGATATTCCAAATATGGCGGCTTTCTTAGGCGCTTCATACACTTTTGGATTTGTTTATGACGGCTCTTCACTGGTAGGAAAAAACAACCCTATGTTTGTAAACTATACATTACCGGTTGCAGCTAACTTCTGGATCACCCAGTGTTCTGTTGATAGCTACAATTTCCGCTTGCAAACAGGTTCTCCTGCTGCCGGCAAAGGAACAACTACCGCCTTTGCACCTTTAACAGCAGGTATCCCGCTTGACGCGAATTTTGGCTCAAGCGGCATAACCCCTCCAGGACAGGATATGGGTTGCTACCAATTAAACGGTACAGGCAACCAGCACTAATTTAAGTCAAAAGCCTTAAGTCGAAAGTCTTAAGTCAAATTTATGTATAGCGATGGGTTTCAAAACCCATCGCTATTTTATAATATTTACCATTGGCCTATTTAAAATTTATAAATCCGGTCATATTTTACTTAACTGAATGAAATTAAGTTCATTATTTATTTCTTTATTAACAGCGGCAGCATTTTTATTTACTTCCTGCTCAAAATCCGCCAAAAACTCACCGGCTAAAACTACAGTTACAACTGTGCCGGTTATTCCACAGCCATTGCCAAATACAGTTGATAAAACTGACACCCTGAATGTTATGGCCTATAATGTATTGGGTTATGGCAACAGCTGCCAGGGAACTACCGCTTCACTAAATGGCTACCTGCAAACTATTATTCAATACACCCAGCCTGATTTGTTTAGTTTTGAAAAGATGGGGGCTTTTATCCCGTCATCAGCTTTGCCGGCTAATTTTGCTATTGATATAACTACTAATGCACTTGATGTAGTGTTTCCGGGCAAATACGCGTATGCTACGCCTACTAATTTAACCGGCGCCGATAATATGTCAGTCTTGTTTTATAATAAGCAAAAACTAACCTATGTAAAAACGGAGACTATAGAACCTTATCTTACCGATTTTAACCTTTACAAGTTGTATTATAACGACCCTAATCTCGCCATCACCCACGATACTACTTTTATATATGTTGTGGTTAACCATACACAGTCAGGGTCGGAAAGTACCACGCGCGACCTGCAATTGACACAGGAGATGCAAAATTTAAGATCGAAGTTTGCTTATTTACCAAACCTGATCGACATGGGCGATTTTAATACCCATAACAGCTA
>Ga0207029_10019_pt1 | contig 40760 bp, 41 predicted proteins | sample Alteio_BWMinCont_39_FD_153282 | JGI IMG/M metagenome (GOLD analysis project Ga0207029, IMG submission 153282) | Enriched cells from forest soil in Barre Woods Harvard Forest LTER site, Petersham, Massachusetts, United States -... | ecosystem: Environmental > Terrestrial > Soil > Temperate forest >...
AGCTCAGGCGCGCTGCAGGTCGGGCGTCTGTCCAGCTTCGCAAAGAAATTTCCTCACCTACTCTTCGTTGTACAATTTGGAGATGTATTGACCCGGGAAAACAGCCCCAGATAGAGCACGCGAGCTTACCCTTAGCATCCAGATGCACACGACCCTTCTCGCCACATTTTTTGAGATCCCTCGCTCGGTGGTTTCGATGTGCGGCGCCGGCATCCTGCTTTTCCTAGTTGCGCTGTGGACTGTGAAGACCGATATCGCGCGGGCCAGCGGCCTGGACAAGATCGTAGCTTTGAGCAATTTGTGCTTCGCCATCCCGTTGGCGGTCTTCGGCGCGGAGCATCTCTCGGGCTCAAGATTCATCATGCTCAGCGTGCCCTCGTACATGCCATGGCCTTTATTTTGGGCGTATTTCGTCGGCTTTGCGTTGCTGGCTGCGTCCTTGAGCATTGCCACAAAAATTCAGGTGCGCTGGTCCGGCCTGCTGTTCGGGATCATGATGTTTCTTTTTGTGGCGATGGTGCATATCCCGCGAGTTCTCGCCAGCCCCAGTGACAGGATTCCATGGACGATTGTCATCCGCGAAATGTCATTCGCTGGCGGAGCCTGGGCCCTTGCGGGAAACGCGCTGCGCGGGCCAGGCGGAAGCAAGCTCATAACCGTGGGCCGCGTGTTGATCGCGATCGCCGCTTTGTTTTTTGGCGCTGAGCATTTTCTGCACCCTGCGGGATGCCCCGGAGTTCCGCTCGAAAAACTGATGCCCGCGTGGATTCCGGGGCGCTTGCTCATAGGCTATCTGACAGGCTCAATTCTTCTGCTTGCCGGGGCATCCATCCTGCTGGCCAAGAAGACGCGGATAGCGGCAACTTATCTCGGTACCTGGATTGTGCTGCTGGTCTTGTTCATCTATGGGCCGATCCTGATCGCGCAGATACCCGACCCGAGCATCGCGGTCAAGATTGAGGGGATCAACTACTTTGCGGACGCGCTGCTGTTCGCCGGAGCGATTCTCGTGCTCGCTAGCGCGTCGCCGCGCACGGATTAAGATGCCGCCTGCCAATCTGTTACGAAACTAGGACCACGACAGTGTTGTTCTCCAGCTGGTGCCAAGTTGTGCGCGTATGGACTCTGCGCAGGGTTGGCGCGGCGCTCGGGGCGGATGACGTTAGTGCCCTGGTCATCTTCGGCAGAGGCGGGTGGCGGATGAGGGGCGGTACAGCCACGGCCAGCGCACCCGTCCAAGAGATCAACAACGTCAGCGCAAAGTACGCGACTACGGGATAGAGCTCCTTAACGGGCTAACCGAAAGTTATTCCATGTCAGAAGGCTCGTTATCGGAAGTCGCGACCTCTCAATTCAGTCCACTTGTCTGTGTAGGATAACCGGACATTGGGATCTGGCCCGATTTCACTTGATAACGGCGTTTATCAGAGTCGAGCAGCCAGCGGTCGGCGGCTTTGTCGTACTGCGCGATCGGGTCGCCCCATTCCCTTGTGCAAGTTCCACCAAGGGCCGTGAAGATGGAGCCGAGCGTCTTCGGATACCCTGGAAAAATGTTCCCGTTCTTGTCGTACGCTGCGTATTGGGTGTTCACGATTTGCACGATATGATTCGGCCCAACGGAGAGATTGGGGTCGCCAGGCGCAGAGCCGTTGGCACCCACTCCCGGAAAGCGCGCCCTTCTGGACGCGCTCCCTTCGGTAAATTGTCACAATATTCGAAAAGACCACAGGGGCAGGGCACTCGCAGGCTATACCACCCCGGAGTCTGTCAAGCTTATTTCCCATTAATCCGGAATTTCCGATTTGGACCCCTGCCTCGCGCATCATAATGCTCCTCCTACCCTGGACACAACGAAGCGAATTTGTCGCCGGAGCAGGCCCCAGCGAGTCTCGCGAGGTTCCGACGGCTCGTTTTTGCCCGTCTGAGGAGCCTGGCTTGCTGCCTCGAAATCGGTTCCTCAGACACGGCTCCGACCCTCCTCCTCGACTCCGGATTTTGCGACAGCAATCGGAGTGCTAGCCGCTCGGCACGGCATAGTTCCGCCGAAGCATCTGGCCAAACAGCCGCCGGTGCAGATGCGCCAAAATCGCCTATTGGAAATCGGCAGGGCCCCTTCGGAGCCCCAAAAGCAAAAAAGTTCATTTCCCATGAAATGTTTTTCGGACTTCTTGCCCAATAGTATAAGTAGAGGAGTACTCCTCTAGGCCGCCCCTTCGGCCTTCTTCGTAATTCCTCGAAGGAAGCCAACCTCCCAGCGAGACAACATGCCGTCACCACTTGACACGCTCGAGGTATCGCCCAACCCAGGGGACCACAGCAGGAAAGCCCCTCGAAGGTTCCAGGACTGGTCAGCAAACGAGGATCAAAAACGATGGAGGCTCAGATACGCTCCGGTGCCCGTCGCGGTTTGCCGTTTACATTTTTTGTTTCTGAGGCCTCTGTAGTGCTAGGGGAGCGAAGATCCGAATGAGATTCAAAGGCCTTTTCTGGCGCGGAAGAGTGAACGGTGCATGAAAGACACGGTTCACGTTGCGGTTCACCGTTCCGTTTACCTCTTCGGTGAGCGGTATCTGGCCGACATTACCAACCTCGCCATAAAAGAGTTCGTTGATCACATTTCATTGCTGAAGCCGGCAACGATCCGAGACTATGTGAATATCGTCAAAGCCGTTGTGGCCTCGGCGTGGGACGTAAGAGGCGAACCACTTTTCATGCGGGACTGGACGATGAATTTATTGACGTTCCCGAGGTGGACGATCAGAAACAGCCGACCGTTGACCGGGACGAAATGACCGCGATTCTGCGGGAAGCCGAAGAACCGTACGGCACGTTGTATGCGTTGCTGGCGGGCTGCGGGCCGATGCGGGCCAGGGAAGCACTCGGCCTCGACATTCGTTCAATCCATGAGGACGTCCGTACCTTGGAGATTGTTCAGAAAGTCAAGCTCGGAGAGCTTCAGGACCACATGAAAACGAAGAACGCGGATTCCATGCACGGGCGGGTAGTAGACCTGTCCGAGTCGTTGGCCGCGATGCTTCGTGAGTTTGTGGGTGGCCGAACGAGCGGTTTGATGTTCTGCAAACCGGACGGCAGCCAACTCATGCAGCGGGATATTCTGAAACACAGTCTGCACCCCATCCTGAAAAACAATTCAGTAATTCGCAATGAACAGGCTGAAGCAATTCTCGAGCGTATGCGATTATTGCGGACCACAAGGGGTCGCGTGCCTTAACGGAAGCCTTACTCGCCCCAACAAATCCTGAAAACGCGGATCCGATCGCAAGCCATCCATGCTCGGATCGATGTGCAGATAGATGAGCCAATGCGAGTGCTCTTCGTACGACCTCTCCAGATATTCCATCGCGCAATCTTCTTCTCCCAGTCCTATGTGGATTCCCGCCAAGAAGTAAGGTGCAATGTATTTTTCCTTTGCTAGTTTCGTCAGATCATCGAGGATCTGGATTGCCTCATTTCTCCTGCCCGCCGTCGCCAGAGTTTGCGCCAGCGCCGCGCTTATCAGAGGACTCCCGCCGGACAACTTCATCCCTTTCTCACCTTCGCGGATAGCCTGCTCGTATCGGCCCATTTTTCTGAGGATCAGCCCCAAAATCCAATACGTCATCGAATAGTTTGGCTCCAGTTCGGCGGTTCGCCGGAGCTGTTCAATCGCGTCCTCATACCGCCGGTCCATGTAGTTGGCCCAACCGATGGCGCCGCTGATGATGAGCGACAATGGATCGAGTTCCTGGCTTGCTTTCATCTTCTCGATCGATTCGCCTTGCCGCCCCATTGTCATCACATACTCCGCATAATAATGATTGGCGGTTGGGTACGCGGGATTCAGTGTCAGACTGCGTTTGAATTCGGCCTCGGCCTCCTCCCACTTCCAGTCATAAAGCCACAACACCGCGGCCACTGACGTGTGCGCTTCCTCTATATCCGGGTCAATCCGTAGCGCGCGCATCGCCGCCATTTTTGCCTTGGGGAAAGCTTCTTTTGGTGGCAGGTAGCTGTTCCATCCCAGCAGTACGTACGAATCAGCTACGCCCGAAAAAGCCAGTGCATAGCTCGGATCCTTTTCGGCCGCTTCTTGAAAGTACTGGATTGCCTTGTAGAATCCGTCTTCGGTCCACCGGTTCCCGTGGTGACGGCCTTTCAGGTAGAGCCGGTAAGCCTCGGCATCGTCGGTTTGCCGTTTGGTAAGGCGCTTTTTCTCCGCGCGCGTCAGCTTTAAGCGCAATTTCTCCGATATCTCGGTCGAGATATCGTCTTGCACCGAAAAGATATCGCCCGGCTTGCGGTCGTATTGCGCTCCCCACAGTTGCGAGCCTGTCGCTACATCGACTAACTCCGCCCCAATCCGCAAGGATTCCCCGCTTTGCATGATTCTTCCCGTCAGCACCGCGCGGACGTTCAGCTTCCGGCCCACCGCTTGCGGATCGATTCCCCTCCCCTTGTAGCGAAACACAGTGCTCTGCGCCATCACCCTCAGTTTCGGCACCGTCGCCATATTATTGATCAGGCTGCCCGCGATTCCGTCGCTCAGATATTCGTTCTCAGGGTCGCGAGTCGCATTTTCGAACGGCAAAACCGCCAGTGAGTCAATGACCCTCGAAACTCGCTCGGTGCGAAAGGCGCGTCGCGTTCCCGAATCCGCCCCCGTCGTCTCCGCACTTGATTGCGAATCATTCTTTGTCGCTTTCGCAGTCAACCCCGGGTCTGCTTGCGCGATTCTCCAGCCGGAATCCGGGCCTCGCTCCAGTCGTTGCAGATCCCCGCGAATGTCCGCGGCGCGCTGGTAGCGCTGCTCAATATTCTTGTGCATTGCCTTGTCGATGATTTCTTCCAGCATCGCTGGCAGCTCGGGGTTGATGCTTCGCACCGGAACCGGCGAGCGCGTCAGAATCGCCTCGATAATCACCCCGCCGGTGCTCCCGCTGAACGCCTGCCGCCCTGTCGCCATTTCATACAACAACAAACCCAGCGAAAAGACATCCGTGCGCGCGTCCAGATTGTCTCCGCGCACCTGCTCGGGAGACATGTAGGAAGGAGTTCCGCTGATAATGCCCACGATCGACATCGAGTCCGCCACTTCGCCGGACTCCACGCCCTCACGCGCAATTCCGGTGCGCACCAGTTTTGCCAGGCCAAAATCGAGAACCTTCGCCTGTCCCCGTCTCGTGACAAAAACATTCGCGGGCTTGATGTCGCGGTGAATTATTCCTTCGGCGTGCGCCGCGTCCAACGCGTCCGCAATCTGAATCCCCAATCTCAAGTTTTCTTCCAGCGGCAGCGGCCTGCCATTGATGTGGCTGCGCAGCGTTTCGCCGTCAATAAACTCCATGGCGATGAATGCCCGGCCGTCCTGCTCGCCGATGTCGTGTATCGTGCAAATGCCCGGATGATTCAGCGCGGATGCGGCCCGCGCCTCGCGGCGAAACCGTTCCAACGCCTGCGCGTCTTGCGCTAGGTTATCCGGCAGGAATTTTAGGGCTACAAAACGATGCAGCCGCGCGTCCTCGGCCTTGTACACCACACCCATTCCCCCGGCGCCTAGTTTTTCCACAATGCGGAAGTGGGAAATGGTCTCGTCAATCATTGCCGTGCTCGCCCCTTACAGAGCGACGGTCCGGTCAAATCGTTTGGTCGTTCACTGCGGCACCATGGTCGACTCTTCGACGCTCGTCTTTTGGTGGTTTCGGGGATCCCAAAACACTGATCGCCTTCGCGCCATCCCCATACTGATTAAGGTCCACCTGATGTTCCAGTTCAAACGAAACGCTCTTGTTGCACACCGTGCATACAAGCGAGCCGTACGGAGTACCCGTCTTTTGCACAAAGATGTTGAAGCGCATTACGCGCTCGCAACACACTGGAATCCAAACGTTGGCGGTCTTTGTTGCGTCCAAAATCCACCCGTAATCAACCAAGTTCCCGCGATTATACACTGAAACCCCCTGCCCACGTCGGCAGCCCCCCTCAGCCTGGCAGGTGGCAGTAGAAGTCCCTTTTGTTCTGCTGGCAAGATCGCGAGCCGGACGCGAAGGTAAGAACCCGTCGAAGAGCCGCCTGGGGTGAAGGCTTGGCTCTCGGACCACGACAGTCAATCAAATACGCTCCAAGACAGTCTGCATCCGATTCTCAAATCCATGACGCATGTGCAGGGTGGATTCAACATCTTCCGGCGCTACCGTCTCTCCAACATCGACAAGTCGGATTGCCCAGAGGCGCTTAGACACTTCTGGTCCGGGCACGCTCCGCGACACGTCTCGGAGCGATATATAAAACTCATGAATGATCGCAAGTACCGGTTGGATTGGGCTGAACGGCTGGGCACAGGATTCCAAATTCCGGGCTCAGTTGGGCTACCTGGGCTACTCCGGGTTGTTCCAAGGATAGCGTAAATGTTCTGTAAGCTATTGAAAGCAGGGAAGTAGTTTGGTGGACGAGAGGGGATTCGAACCCCCGGCCTCCTCGTTGCGAACGGTGGGGAAAATAAGCTAAGGCAAGGCGCCACAATCACTTAGCTGTTTTCACGGGGCCCCTAATTGGCAAACCTGGCAAACCGGTCTTCTCTTTGTCCTCTGAGTGCAGTTCGCCGGTGAGAAGCCGGACAAAATGACGCGCGGTGCCTGTGCTTGTAACGACGACTTCTACGAATAGCCGACTTTTGGGCAAGCTGCTCGTCTTTTTGTTTTGATGTAGACGTGCGGCGACGCTCACTCGAAAGAGAGCCCCATAGCCAATTTCACGAATGATTCGCCCTCTCAAGGAATTGGGAGTAGTGTGTTTGGCGTGAAAGCCGGTTCTTGTTTAATCGTTGTGGCTTTGTCAACAAGCGTCGTCGCTTGCAACCGCCAGCAGATTGCGCGACGCCTGGATTTCAACCAAGATGTTCAGCCGATCCTAGCGAGCCGTTGTTTCAGTTGTCATGGTCCCGACCCAGAAATGCGCAAGGCGGGCTTGCGGCTCGACCTTGCGGAGTGGGCGATGAAGAAGCGGGACGGCCATCGCGATGCCATCGTCCCCGGTCACCCTGAGAAGAGCGAACTCGTCAAACGAATTGAGTCCAAAGACCCGCACTATCTGATGCCGCAAACTGCGCAGGACGAAGCCAAGCCGATGAGCGCTTACGAGATCGCGATTCTTAGGGAATGGATCAAGCAAGGTGCCGTTTACCGCCCACATTGGGCTTTCGAAGCACCCATTCGCCCTGCTATTCCCCACAATACCGGGGGCGATCCTTGGGTGAAGAACCCGGTTGACGGCTTCATCCTTGCAAAGCTCGAAAAAGAAGGTCTCCAGCCTTCGCCGGAAACCGATAAGCCGACCCTAATTCGCCGCGTAACGCTTGATCTCACAGGACTCTTGCCCACACCGGAGGAGGTTCAGGCATTCGTAAGCGACTCTTCCCCCGATGCTTATGAGCATCTTGTCGACCGGCTGCTTGCCGAGCCTGCCTTCGGCGAACAGCGCGCGCGCTATTGGCTCGACTACGCCAGATACGCTGATACTTACGGCCTGCATTATGACAACAGCCGGGACATTTGGCCCTACCGCGACTACGTGATCCGCTCGTTCAACAACAACAAACCTTTCGACCAGTTTGCTATGGAGCAGATCGCCGGCGACCTCATGCCCATGAAGAACCTTGAACCCCTGATCGGGAGTGGATACGTGCGATTGGGGGTGAGCAGCAACGAAGGCGGCACGATTCCAGAGGAGTTGCGGGTGAACATCGCTCGCGAGCGCACAGAAGCGTTTGGAGCCACGTTCATGGGGATTACGGTTGGTTGCGCGGTGTGTCACGACCATAAATTTGACCCAACCACGCAGCATGATTTTTATGCGCTGAGCGCCTTCTTCAACAATATCGACGAGAAGCCGTTTAATGACGACCGGCCGGTGTGGGCACCGGCTGTTCGTGTTCCGAAAGCCGCCAGAGCAGAGGCATACAACCGCGAATTGGCCCACCGCTCTGAACTGCAGGGAAAACTGAATGCCATGCGGCTCGACGCCGACAGGCTTGTGGCCGAATGGCTGGCCTCTCACAAAAACCCAGCGCATCCGGTCTCGATCCGCGGACTCATTGTCCGGCTGCGGCTCGATGAGGGTGGCGGCGAAGAGTTGAAGAACAGCGCACCGAATGCAGATCCCGGAAGCTTCAAGACGACGACCATGAAACCGGAATGGGGCGAGACCACCTGGTTGTGGCCCGACTTCCGGATGCAGTCCAGCACGCGAGTGCTCCTTGGGCAGACTGCCGATTACGAAGCGAGCCATGCGTTTTCCGCGGGTGGTTGGTTCATGTTCCGATCGGCGCCGTTTCATCCCGGCAGTTTTGGAACGCTGCTGTCGAAGATGGAATCGACACAGCACGATCGTGGCTGGGAGCTGGCCGCCGACGAGAACGGCACCTTGACCGTAGCGCTGGTCCATCAAGCACCGAAAAAAGGGAAGCCGAAAAAGAAGGAAGACAAGAAAGCCCCGCGCGAAAAGCCACCTGTAGCAAAGGAAGCCTTTAACTATCCGACCCCTGAGGACCTCACTAAAAAGGACCTGGCACCGAACAAGCCTCTGGAACAGCTAAAGGCAGAGAAAGAGGAAGAGAAAAAGGCAAAAGCGAAGGCGGAGGCGGAAGCCAAAACAAGAAAATCCCAATCCACCGCAACTCCGGATGAGAAACTGCCCGAGATCTCGGTCCGTGTCGCCACAGTGAAGCCACTGTCGCTCGACAACGCGTGGAGACACATTTTTTTCACTTATGACGGCTCCGGAATTGCCTCCGGCGTCAAGATTTACGTGGATGGCGTACAGGTCGCTACCCAGGTGCTTAGAGACGACCTCAGTAAGGCGAGCATCCGTACTGACGCTCCCCTGCAATTGGGCTGGCGCAATCCAGACGAGCATCCCGCGAAGGACGCGCGTTACCAGGACATCCGTCTGTATGCAAGGACTCTGGCCCCAGACGAGGTCAAACGGCTTCCCTTCGAGGATTATGTAGCGGAGATTGCAACACGCCCGGCGGCCGAGTGGACGCACGACCAAGCGCACGTTGTCACGGCATTTTACCTCAGTCATATTGATTCCACTTGGCGGCGGATCCAGCGCGAAATGGCTCCCCTCGATGAGCAATTGGACCGCTTGTCCTCAGGCGGTGACTTGACGCTGGTTTCCTGGGAAAAGTCCACCATCCCTTATGCTCATGTGCTGACGCGCGGTGTGTACACGGCGCGCACCGAGCGAGTAGAAGCCAACACGCCGCACTTTCTTTTCCCATTGGCCACAAATGTCCCGAGCAATCGTCTCGCTTTGGCGAAATGGACCACGAGCCCAGAAAACCCCCTCACCGCCCGCGTTACTGTCAATCGTATGTGGTACGAACTTTTCGGCACAGGGCTGGTGGAGACAACGGAAGATTTCGGAATCATGGGACAGCGGCCCACGCATCCCGAATTGCTCGACTGGCTTGCCGTCGAGTTTCGCGACAGTGGATGGAACATCAAACACATGTACAAGCTGATGGTGATGTCGGCCACCTACCGCCAAAGCTCGAAGACAAGCTCCGAGCAGCTCGCAAAAGATCCGAGGAACGTCTTCTTGTCTCGCGGTCCGCGGTTCCGAATGGATGCAGAGATGGTCCGCGATATCGCGCTCGAGTCCAGCGGGCTGCTGGTCGATAAAATCGGTGGGCCGAGCGTGAAGCCCTACCAACCCCCGAGCATTTGGGAACAAGTAAGCTACCCGACGAGCGACACAGTGCGTTACGTGCAAGAACACGCTGATTCCCTCCACCGCCGCAGCATGTACACGTACGTAAAACGCATGGCGCCTCTGCCTAATATGGATGCCTTCGATGCTCCTGCGCGTGATGTGGTCTGCACCCGGCGGCAGCGCACGGATACGCCGCTCCAGGCGCTGGTTACCATGAATGACGTGCAGTGGGTGGAAGCGGCCAGGGCTCTGGCCGTGCGTGTCATTCGCGAAGCTGGGCCGCTTCCCGAACAGAGGATCAACCGCATGGGCCTGATTCTGCTGGCGCACGTCCCTTCTCCCCAGACGGCTGGCGTTTTGGAGAAATCGTTTCGTGAAATGGAGAAGCACTACGCCGGAAATCCGAAAGATGCCCGTTCTCTCGTAAACATTGGTGAAATGAGGCGCGACAGCTCGATTCCGGAACTGGAGCTAGCTGCCTGGACGATAGTCGCCAGCGAAATGCTGAATCTCGATGAGACCGTCAATAAGTAGAAGGCTCCTATGAAGCAGCACGCACTGTGCAGCGATTGCGAAGACAAAATCACCCCGATGGATCTACCCATTCCAGATGGGCTCAAGGAAGAGTGGTCGGTCTCTGAGTCCCGCCGCCAATTCCTTGGACGCTGCGGGAAAGTGCTAGGCTGGGCATCGCTTGCAACTCTTTTCGGCGAAGCAAGCTTTCGCCATCTGGCTTTTGCGTCAGGCCCCAAGCCGCAGCCAGGATTCGGCGAGAACACCCTCGGGCTTCCACACTTCGCGCCGAAGGCCAAACGCGCAATTTATCTATTCATGTCTGGTGCTCCGCCACAGGTTGATCTTTTCGATTACAAACCGAGCCTCGCCCTGCAATTCGACAAAGACATGCCCGCCTCGGTTCGAGGTAACCAACAGTTAACCGGAATGACCGCTGGGCAGGCCCGCTTTCCGGTTGCTCCTTCACACTGGCCCTTCAGTCGGCTGGGCCAAACCGGAACCTGGATCAGCGATTTGCTTCCGTACACCGCGCGTATGGTGGACGATCTTACGTTTATCAAGTCGACCAACACCGATGCCATCAACCATGAGCCGGCGATCATGCTCATGAACACAGGTAACATGAACGCAGGCAAGCCGTGCCTCGGCGCCTGGCTGGCGTACGGCCTTGGCAGCATGAACGACAATTTGCCGACATTTGTTGTTCTGCAGACGAAGACCAATCCAAAGGAGAACAATCAGCCGGTCTCTTCCCGTTTGTGGAGCAGCGGTTTTCTTTCCTCCGAATTCTCGGGCGTAGGTCTACGGTCGGTGGGCGACCCTGTGCTTTACCTCGGGGATCCCCCCGGTGTGGATCGCGACACACGCCGCAAGATGCTGGACGCGGTAGAAGAGATCAATCGGCAGACACTCGCCGAAGTGGGAGATCCCGAGACGAATTCGAGAATCGCGCAATATGAAATGGCGTTTCGGATGCAATCGTCCGTGCCAGAGCTCGCGGACCTCAGCAAAGAGCCCGAATCGACCTGGGAACTCTACGGTCCGGAAGCTAAAGAGCCCGGCACGTTCGCCTACAATTGCCTTCTTGCCCGGCGCCTGGCCGAACGCGGTGTCCGTTTCACACAAATCTATAAGCGAGGCTGGGATGTGCACGACAATGTCGTGGGCATGTTGCCCGTGCTTTGCCAGGAGACTGACCGAGGTTGTTATGCCCTGGTCACCGATCTCAAGCGCCGGGGCCTGCTCGATGACACGCTGGTCATCTGGGCGGGTGAATTTGGGCGTACCGTGTACAGCCAAGGAGGGTTGAGCCAAGAGAATTATGGCCGCGACCATCATCCGCGCTGTTTCACGACCTGGATGATTGGCGGGGGCGTGCGTCCCGGGGTCACCTATGGTGAGACCGATGACTATAGCTACAACGTGGTAAAGGATCCGGTGCACGTGCGCGACTTCAATGCGACGATTCTTCATTGCCTGGGCATTGACCACAACAAATTTAGTTATCGATTCCAAGGCTTGGATCAAAAGCTCACCAGCCCCGTCCCGGCGTTTGTCGTGCAAGGAGTATTGGCGTGAATGTGGCAGCTACCGTCGCGCGCACCGCCGGGGATGCACTACGAAGAGCGCGCCTGATTCCCCGACTGTGGATTGGGGCCGGATGTGTCGGTATTTCCATTCTGCTCTTGCCGCTCTTTTTCCCTCTCGACGGCAAACTCCACGCTGACTGGCTGCAATTCTTCGGCCGCTTCCATCCTTTAGTGGTGCATCTTCCCATCGGGCTGATTGTGATCCTGCCGCTTGTCGAGTTTGCAGGGACCAGGCGGCAGTCCTTCCGCGAGGCGGCAGGTTTTCTCGTGCAGTTCTCGCTGGCAACCTGCGTCGTTTCCATTCTCTTTGGATTTCTCTTGGCCTATGGCAGCGGGGAAATCGGAACGACCGTCACGCGTCACATGCGCGGTGGAATCCTGCTGGCAATTGAGCTGTTGCTGTGCCTAGCCGTTCGGCCTTCATGGCTTCGGGCGCAGCGATCACACTTGTATGCCATCCTGCTGACTGCGGTTCTCATGACACTTGCGTGGACTGCACACCAGGGCGGCTCGCTTACGCACGGGAGCGACTACATGACCCGGTACATGCCCGCCACACTCAAGAGGGTTCTCGCTCCAAGCGCGGTCTCATCCCATCCCAATTCTTTTTTCGCCCGGCATATCTATCCCGTTCTCGACACAAAATGTGTTGCGTGCCACGGCACCAATAAAGAACAGGACGGTTTGCGACTGGATTCTTATGAGTCGCTTATGGCGGGGGGCAAAGATGGCATGGTGATCGCACCTCGCAATCCCGACGCCAGTCTCCTCTTGCAAAAGGTCACGCTGCCTCCCACCGACCGTCACTTCATGCCTGCTGAAGGCCGCACTCCACTGACGCGTGAGGAGATTGCAAGAATCCGTGCCTGGGTACTGCAGGGAGCTTCGCCTGATGCGGCCAGCGTCCCGGGCATTTTCATCGCCGAGGATCAGGAACAAGCACCGCCGCCAGTTGGCGACTACAGTGCATTCATCGTCGAAATTAGGCAAATGCAGCAATCACAAGGAGCGAAGCTCGTGCCGGTATCGGCGAACCCGTCGGATGGACTCATCCTGCGCACTGCCGACGTCGCTGGCACGTTCGATGATGCCCATCTGACGAAGCTCCAGCGGTTTGCGCCCTTTATCGTCGAGGCGGAACTCGCACGAACCGCAGTCACCGATGCAGGCGTCGAAACTCTGAGCCAGTTCAAGAATCTGCGGGCTCTTCATCTGGATGGTACGGCCGTGACCGGACGGACGCTCGGGAAGCTGTCTTCCTTATCGCAACTCACCTACCTGAATCTAAGTGGGACCAAAGTCACTAGCGACGCCGCCGCTCCGTTGAAACTCGAGCCGAATTTACGTCACCTGTATCTTTTCAACACACCCGCAGAACCGGCACCGACAGCGGACAGTGGCGTCAAGAGCATCCAATGACAAAGTTCAACCGCCGTGCGTTCATGAGCGTGGCGGGAATCGCAGCAGCTGAGACCGCTTTTTCCCCACTTGTTTCGGCAAGAACCAATAGGTCCGATGCGCCTGCGACCCTGACTGGCAATGGCGAATGGACTTACGAAGTTGTACCGGGTTGGGTAAGGAGTTGCCCAAGCTGGCGAATCTGCCGAAGCGGAAATCGTCAGACGAGGTCACTTGGGGTAGCAATGGCAAAGATGCGCGAGTTCTGAGCAAGTTTCGCCGTCTATTGGGCAAAGCTAACGAACAGGATCGCAAGATTATTCTGTTAATGGCTCAGAAGATGGCTGTGCCTCGCCAAAACGTCGTACACCTGCAGAATGAATGACTTGGCGAGAGACTGGATTCGGATTTTTCCGCTAGAATCCTTGACATGATCGTGTCGCTCCGACATTTCTTCGGCTGGTTGGTGAGCGCTATCCGTTCCCGGGAGGACCTCGTCCTCGAAAACCTGGCTCTCGTCGGCAATTGCTGGCTCTGCACACGCAACAACCTCGCCGTCGATTGACGGCCCAGCACAAGCTGTTCTGGGTTGCGTTGAGAACGCTCTGGTCTGGGTGGACCAAGCCTCTCATCTTGGTCACTCCTCGAACCGTCGTGAACTGGCATCGAGCGGGATTTCGTTTGTATTGGAGGTGGGTCTCCAGAGTCAGCCAGATAGGAGGACGGAAGCGTGCCAGCAAAGAGGTACGAGCCTTGATCTTCCGTATGGTTTCCGAGAATCCGACCTGGGGAGCACCGCGCCTTCACGGCGAGCTGGTCAAGCTGGGTTTCGATCTCTCGGAAAGGAACGATTTGGTGGATGAGATGGGATTCGAACCCACGACCTCCTCATTGCGAACGAGGAAAAATCTGAGATAAGGCACGGTGCGGCAATCACTTAGCCTTTCGAGGGGGCTTTCCAGTTGGACTACTTGGACTACCGGGCTAAGACGCCTCGGACAAAACCGCGAAGCAAAACGAGTCCGACGATCACTTCCGGTTAGCGACCACTCGTGAGTTGACGCGATATTCGTAAACACAAGCGCTTGTCGGTACTAACCAACGGGCGAGCTGGTAACTTCCAGCTTGCCCACCCAGGATGTTCAATTACCAGCGGACTCGTCGATGAACGCGGCTTGTCCCTAAAGCGGTCGAGTGTAAAAAAATTCTTATTCGGCACGCAGCGCTTCCGACGGAGATATCCTGCTTGCCCGCAGAGCGGGAATGAAAGCTGCGACCAGCGTTGAAAAGCTGAGCGTCACGATAGCCAGGAAAGTCGCCGCGGGATCATACGGACTCAATCCGTACAGTTGGCTGCCCAGGAATTTGCCCACTGCCAAAGCCAGCGGAAATCCAACAGCCAGACCGACAGCTACCAGGGCAAACGCTCTTCGGGCTACAAGGGCCGCCACCTGCGCGGGAGTAGCGCCGAGCGCCAAGCACACCCCAATCTCGACTGTGCGTTGTCCCACGTTGTAGGAAGTAACTCCATAGAGCCCGATGGAAGCAAGGACAAGCGAAAGCATTCCAAAGAAGGATGACAATTTTGCTATCAGGCGCTGTTGCCGGAACTGATTGGATACTTGCTCACCCAGCGTTCCAATCGACTCGATCGGAAGACGAGGATCTACCGAGATTATTGCCTGGCGAATTTCAGCAGCAGATACAGTGGCGCCAGGCCGTGCCACAACGATGATGTCGTGCAGGTGATGTGAGCCGGGATTGCTATCCGCCCCAGTCTTTGCCACCACATCGTGCTGCGCTTCGGCCAGAAAAAAGAATGGAACAATCGGCTTGTCGAAATCGAAGTCCAGGTAGCGTGCGTCTTGCACTACACCCACGATTTTGTAGTTCCGCGATGATCCCAGTTCCGGGCGTCCGAAGTATTGTCCAATGGGGTTTTCATTATTGAAATACTTCTTCGCGAACGCCTCATTGATCACCGCAACGTGCTGCGAAGTCGCAGTATCTTCCTCAGAGATGCCACGTCCTTCGATGATTTGAGTTCCGATAGCGCTGAAGTATCCTGGCGTCACTCGATCCCAATAAACCATGTTTTCAACTTTATCAGCGTCAGGCCCGGGAGCCGGTCGCCCGTCCAGCCACACGCTGCTAGCCCAATTATTTCCGCTCAACGGGGAGTACTGGCAGATCGCCGCGGCGGCCACGCCGGGAATCGTGGATAAGGAGGCTCGAATGCGATCGTATAGGATGGTGAATTGGTTTGGTTGGTAGTCGACCAGACCTGGATCAATCCTGACGATCGTGCGTTGCTCCTGGAGGAAGCCAAAGCGTTGATTTTCGAGGCGGTGCACAGCAGTAGTCAGTAATCCGGATGCTGCCAACAAAACCAAGGAAAGAGCTGCCTGGAACACCACCAGCATCTTGCGAGGAAGCGCACCTGCGCGAGCAGTGGAACGGCTCACTCCCCGAAGGGCTTCAATCGGATCCACCCGCGTGGTCATCCATGCGGGAGCGACGCCGAAGGCCACGGCCGCGACCAACGAAACAAAGAAAGCAAACAACAACACCGGCATGGAAGGGGACGCATGGATCGGTAAACCCGCCACACCCCGGGCCGATGGAAATGCAAAAAACAGAATAAGATACGTACCCGCAACTGCGACGAGCAGACCTGTCACGCCGCCCGCAAGTGAGAGCAGAATGCTCTCCGTAAGAGCCTGCCTCACAAGGCGCGACGTATGCGCGCCCAGTGCTACGCTCAAAGATGTCTCCCGTCGCCGCTGCATGCCGCGAACGAACATGAGATTGGCCACATTGGCGCAGACAATGAGCAACACAAACGCCGACACCATCATCAAGATCTGAAGCCAGTGTTCGTATTCCGCTCGCATGCTAGTGATGCCCGAGCCCCCGGGTCGCAGGAACAGGGTTTGCTCTGGTAACTTCGCGCGATCATTTGCGCTCATCTCGCTCTGGTGAGAAAGCAGCCACTGCTTCAGTTCCACCCGCATTTGAGCCTCTATTGCTGCGGACTCAGCGCCGGGTCTGATGCGTCCGATCAAATCCAACCAATACTGGTCAGCCTGATTAAGATCGCCAGCATCCGCTTGGGGCATCAATGTTCCTGAGTTGAGCGGCAGAAAGAAATCGGGTGGATCGCTGCGAAGCGTATCGCCAAAGAAGCTAGGTGGAGTGACTCCCACGATGATGAATGGCGTGTTATCTATGTGGAAGACGCTACCAACGATAGATGGATCCGATCCGTATTGCTGCCATAGTCGATAGCTCATCACCGCTACCGCCGGAGCGCCGGGTTGATCGTCGGTGGAAGTCAGCAGCCGTCCGGCATACGCGCTTATGCCGAACATGGTGAAGTAATTCCCCGAAACGAACTCACCAGGATAGCTTTGTGCTGACTCTGTGCCGCCGGAACGCTGCACACCAAATAGCGGATCGGAGGCCTGGAACGCCGCCAATTCCGCAAAACCCTGGGTGAGGTCCCGAAAGCGTTTGTAGAGATCGTAGGAGACAAGGGAATACTCATTCTCTTGGCTGTATCCGCCCCAGTAGCAGCAACGCGCCTCTTTGCCTAGGCGGTACAATTCGCCCGGATTAGCCACTGTCAGCGATTTCAGCAGAACATCGTAGAACAGAGTAAAAATAGAAGTTGTTGCACCAATGCCCAGCGCCAGCGTCAGGACCACAGTAATGGTGAATGACGGTGACTTCCGCAATCGACGCAGCGCATAACGCGTGTCGTAAAGCAGAGTCTCTACAAATGGCAATCCTGTTTGAGCCCGATATTCTTCCTTAATTGCCTCTACTGCGCCAAACTTCAGCAACGCTTGCCGGCGCGCCTCCGCGAGCGGCAGTCCCGCTTTCATGTACTCTGCCGTCTGCAGGGCGATATGTTCCTCAATTTCCTCTTTCAGTCGCTCGTCGTTGCGCCGCCTTGTCACCAGGTTCCTAAATCTTTTGAGGAACCGCCTCAGGTCCTTCATGACAAATCCTCCGCCTTCAATTCAAAGAATCGCCCGATGATCCCTGCGGTTTGCTCCCAATCTCGGAGCTCAGCCTGCAACTGCTTGCGTCCGTCCCGTGTCAAACGATAGAAGCGCGCCCGGCGATTATTCTCTGAGGCGCCGTAATCGGAAACTATCGAACCTTCCTGCTCCAGTTTCAGCAGCACCGGATAGAGCGTGCCTTGATTCACGGCGAGCACGTCCCGGCTGATCTGCTCGATTCGTCGGGCGATACCGTAACCATGCAGCGGGCCGAGGGCGTCGAGAGTCTTAAGGATCATCAGCGCCAAAGTGCCTTGAGGAACGTCCGTTTTTCGTTTCATTGCCAACGCCCTTTTGGTTTCCAACAGGAAGCATACTACTCCACACTCATTGGGAACACAACAGGTCGGCCGCGCGTCTTCCGCGTGTGTTGCTCCTGGATGAGACGAAGAACGAGGTTACCTATCCGCTGACCGCCTTGTTTACTTCCTGTTTGCCGCCGCGCCAATGGTCGCAGTAAGACGTCGCTGTGTTATCTGGAGAAGTTATCGCGGTGCGGCGTTCAGCGTTAATGTTGTGCCCAGCCCAGCGTAAAGATAGTGATCGCCGAAAGCTTTCTTCAGCGCCGTGAAGGCGGGCTCGCCGGTGCAGTGGCCAGGGGCGACGTACTCGACTTTGAATCGATCATGGAGCGCGGTTACGATCTTCTCGATGTCTGGGTCGCTAGCCACCACGAGGTGAAAGCCGCCAGCGATGAGGTGGATGCGTGGATTGATCGCGCTGGCAGATTCGACGATTCTGTCGATACCGGGGTGCGAACAGCCAACGACAATGACCATGCCGTCGGGCGTGCTGAAGGCTAGAGACAGCTCGTGCAGTTCGAGCGTGCCCGGCTTGTCGGAGACGAGTGTAATTAGATGGATGTTAGGCGCGATCTCTGTGTTCTTGTCGACGAGCTGAAAATTAGCGCCAGGCCAAGCCGAGCCAAACCGCATGACCTCTGGCGGTGTGCCGTTGTAGTAGCGCTGCTCCACTGGGAGAGACGAGTCTTTGCGATAGAAGCCGCTTGGCAAATCCGCGCCATAGACGCCGAAACCTTCCTTCGGCGCGTAGATCGTCACTTTGGGGTTCACCTTCAACAGGTAGGTCAGTCCACTCATGTGATCGCCGTGCCGGTGGGACATAACGACGAAGTCCAGCTTCGAGAGGTCGATGTCTTTCGCTTTGGCGTTCTGGGCGAGAATGTCCGGGTTGTTTCCTGTATCGAACAGAATGCGTTTGCCGCCATATTCGATAAGAGCGGCATAGCCCCAGTCCTTCTGCATCGCCGAAGCCTGGCCGAAGGCGTCATAGAGGACGGTGATTTGGGCCTTGGGTGGATCGATTCTTGCGTCGGTGCTAGAGGTGTTCGCGGTGTATCCGAGAAAAAGCAGAAACGCCGCAGAACAGGAAGCAACTGTCATTTTCTTACCTCCTTCGTTTGCAAACGATTCCTCATTCGAAAACCCCAGAGTCTAGATGCGGATCGTGTAGCGCAAATTGTGCCACAGCTTTCACATAATGACTTGCTCTCGGAGTCCACAGCGCAAAATGCATTCAACATTTACGTCAATCGAGGAGTTCTATCAAGCTGATCATTACACGGGAAACGCTTGGTGCGTAGCCTGGGGCAGTGCGGCATTTTTGAGGCCGAGGAGTTACGATTCTCGGCGTGTCCCGATATCGCGGGCGGATGACTGGCAGTCCGGAAGTAGCGCCTTAAAATTTGGTCCCGATACGCGCTTCTGGGCCACGTCGACCGCGCCTTAGCTATGGCCCGTCATCCTTACCGAGTGACCGAGCCCTTTGCGTATACTTTTCTCATTCGTCTTGATCGTCGCCTCGCGCCCGCATCACATGCCTTGACAGGTAATCCGCGACAGCTCGACCCAGCGAATTCCCGCTGGCGCAACTGCTTCGGAGGTGAATGCCGCCAAAGACGCGCGCATCGGCGATTTCGGCTATCGCCTCGGAAAAACTCGTGTAGGAACGAGTACCTGGACGTATTTCGGAGGTGAGGCTGAAGGGGGTGTTCTCTCCAAACGCGGCAGCGAGGATGAACGCCGCGGCCCCACTGTATGTGGAATGCGCGGACGGATACTCGGGATGCGCGGGCGTGCCGGTCAGAGAGTCCAGCAATGGCTCCCAAGCCGCGTCGGGGTCTCCAGGCGCGGCACCCGCTCGGATCGCGGTGACTGGCCGCCAGAAAATGTAGCGGTACTTGCTGTCCCAGCAAGCGGTTATTGCGTCGGCGAGAGTCACATTGAGCACGGCGAATAGTTGCGCGTTCTCGGTCAGACTTAGCCCCCGCTCCGCCGAGAGCTGCGCTGCCACACGGTCCCAGGCTAGTGGAGTGTTCAGTGCCCAAAACAATGCGACCTCCGTCTGTTCACTTGAGCGGCTTGTGCTGGAGAGGCTACCCATCTCTCTCACTTCATTGAGATCAGACAGATACACTGGGCTGTTAAGGGCAAGTGGCGGCGGCAAGCGGAACTGCGAGGGTCGCGTCAGTACCCAAGGCGTTATTGTTGCAAGTTGCGGTGTTGCACCCGATGCGTTCGCCGGTGGCGTGGGGCGCCAAAAACCTAGAGAATTCGGTGTGCCGGCTATGCTCTGCACGCCAAAGAATGGCGGCGGGGTGGGCGCAAACCCGTCAGTCAGCCTCCAAGCCCAGATGGCGTCCGCCACGCTTTGTCCCCACGCGACTCCCGCGGCGATGGATTCGGGTTTTTCGATTGAGGCGAGCGCCGCGAGCGACGCATCATGCTGACTGGTGAGGGTCCCACCCTGCTGCGCTCCATAGAGGTTCATTAGAATCGCATAGGCCGCCTGAATCGCGGCTGCGCGTTGCGACGCATTATGCGGTGCGTCCGGCCTCACATGCAGCGGACGGAAACGTGGCTCGATACCGTTGACGGCATCGAATACTGATGCGGACACCAACGCGACCACGCGGCCGGTAACGTTTGGAGCAGTGCCCGCTTTAAGGACCGTTGTGTTCATGACACCGATCCATTCCAGCACCGGGTCCGGTGCGGCCGCCGCGGCGGGCCTTGGACTCACCGCCATGCCGCTGAGCAGCAAGGCGCACATTGTCGCTATTCCAAAAAAATTTCTCATGGGATCCCTCCTCTGGGGTGACCGTGAATTTCGGGTAGCTCAGCGGCGATGTCAATGGACGGAGGCTGGACAGTTCCCGGATTATTGCCGGACAGATAAGTCGAACGAGGAGAACAATTTACTGCCTCCCCTGAGCTGCGAAACGGAATTGCGCTGCCACGCACTAAGTTCTATAGTCGTGCCTAATACCAGGTGTCACACGTGGCTGCCAACGCCCAACCCTCCGGTCGGTTCAGTTTCGATGAATTTGAGGTAGACCTACGTTCCGGCGAACTATGGGAGCGCGGCAATCGCCTCCGGCTCCAAGACCAGCCGTTTCAGGTGCTTCGTGTGCTCCTGGAGCGGCGCGGAGAAATTGTTACTCGGGACGAGCTGAAACAAACTCTGTGGCCCGCGGATACGTTTGTGGATTCTGACGACGGGCTTAACACGGCCGTCAGAAAGATCCGCGGCGTACTAGGGGATTCGGCCGAGAAACCCCGCTACATCGAAACCATCCCGCGGCGCGGCTACCGCTTCATGGGATGCTTGTCCAATCTTCGGCCGGCCGTGCTTTCCTCGCCGGCGGAGGAATCGAACGCTAGCCCGGTGCGCGAATTCTCACGGCCGGACCTTTCCGCGCCAGTGGTTTTGCCTGCTCCAGCGCAACTCCTGTCGATCCGCTGGCGGCTGCTGCTCACGGCCGCAGCCGCGCTGGCACTGTTCTCTACCGCTTTGGTGCTCTACCGGGGAAGCAGTGCCCGGCGAACAAGTCAGCCTCGCATCAAATCGCTCGCGGTTTTGCCACTTAAGAACCTCTCTGCCGACCCGACGCAAGAATACCTTGCAGATGGCATGACCGAGGCTCTCATCGGACGGCTCGCCGGAATTCATGATCTCCGCGTCATTTCTCGTACGTCGGTCATGCAATACAAAGACACCAAAGAGGCGCTGCCGGAGATTGCCAAAACACTCAGGGTGGACGCCATCGTCGAAGGCTCAGTGATTCGAGACGGCAACCGCATTCGCGTTCACGCCCAATTGATTCGCGCCGCCAGCGACGAACATTTTTGGTCTGAGGCTTACGATCGCGAGCTGCGCGACGTGCTCACCCTGCAGAGCGACGTGGCGCAATCCATCGCGCAAAAAGTTGCGGTCACAATCACCGGAGAAGAACGCGCGCGCCTTACCGCGGCTCGTCCCATCGCCCCTGAAGTCTACGAAAACTACCTCAAGGGCCGCTCCATCCTCGACAAAACCTACAGTACATCGGGCCTCGAGGAGAGCATTGGTTACTTTGAGGAGGCGACCAAGAGAGATCCTACGTTCGCGCCGGCGTATGTCGCCCTTGCGGATGCCTATGACAAGCTCGGCACAATTTTTATCGGTACTCCCCCAAGTGAAGTTCGGCCGAAAGTTGTCAATGCAGCTCGCAAGGCGCTGGAACTGGATCCGGGGCTAACCGAAGCCCATGTCCTGCTGGCGGATGTCTACCAGGAACAATGGCGCTGGAGCGAGGCCGAAGTGGAGTACAAGCGGGGCCTCGATTTGAAGCCGAATGACGCTGCCGCGCACGTTGGATTTGCACATTGGCTGCTATGCCAGGGGCGAACGCAGGAGGCCTTGACGTGGACCGCCCGCGGTCGCGAACTCGATCCCATGGAGGTTTCTGGCACTAGCATGGGCGAGACTCTGTTTTTTGCCCGCCGATATGACGAATCCATACGCGAATTCCGCAGCGTGCTGGCAGTACGGGGAGACGATGCGGGCGCCCTGTGGTATCTCGGATTCTCACTCATCGCCAAGGGTCAACCGGAGGATGCCATTCCTGTACTCGAGAAGACGGTTTCCATCACCAACCGTAGTCCAGGTGTCATCGGTGTGCTTATCAGGGCCTACGCTCGTGCCGGGCGTCGCGAAGATGCGCTCCCGCTCCTCGACGAACTGAAGCGGCGCCGGCAGAAAGGCTATGTCCCGGCTGGCGCCTTTGTGAACGCCTATTTGGGACTGGGCGAAAAGGAACAGACATTTGCCTGGCTGGAACGGGCTTACCAGGAGCAGTCCAACATCCTGCAGTTCCTGAAGTGTCACCCTTACTTTGATCCTCTGCGCGATGATCCTCGCTTCAAGGACCTGCTCCATCGCGTCGGCCTCGACTAAGCACGTAGCCCACATCTGAGGATCGCAGGAAGGTGATGAGCGCCTTTCGGGTAGGGAGTGTCGGCGATGCTCCAGGCTCTCCTGAGCGTCTTACAGGAAAAGAACCTCAAGGCTGCCAAACGGACTGCGACGCTGCTCGGCGACAACTTGCGCTTCTCGAATAGCTCAGCTTGATATTCGCGAATGTGTCGAGGGCCTAAGCGATCCGGGGAACAGTTGAAGTGTCGAGTAGAATCCTCGACTGCGGGGATGTACGAACGTGTGGTATGTTGAGCGTAATTACGGCGCTGGAGCTCTTCCAGCATTATTTTGCGAAGATGGGTCATAGGAACACCTCCTGTGATCCACACTTACATCCAAGCCATCAAGCAACCAACGCTCCACTGGGGGAACACCGCCATCCTGCTCTTGTGGAGCAATTCACCGTGCTGGAGGGGGCCTTAAGCATGTTTTGAGATTTGGTGGACGAGATGGGATTCGAACCCACGACCTGCTCATTGCGAACAGTGGGGAAAATAAGCTAAGGCAAGGCGCCACAATCACTTAGCTATTTTCACGGGGCCCTTAATCGGCAAGTCTGGCAAGCCGGTTTTCACTTTGTCTTTTCAGTGCAGTTCGACGGATGGTATGCATTTCGGCCAGAGCGGCTTGTGGTAAATCGAAATGTCAACGAAGCAATGCCGACCGCACCTGGCGCCTCGTCGACGCAGCCTCTCGAGTCCGGACGGTTCTACAGCATTTTGCACCCGACCGAAGGTACGGCAACCATCTACCAAATGGGAGATGGGACGCGTGTTCTTCGTTTTACGAGCTTCAGCACGTCAAACGGCCCCGATGTTCTTGTCTACATGGTCGCCGCCGACGATGCCAAGGACGCAGCAACGGTGCAAAAGGCCGGTTTCGTTGACCTGGGAGTGATCAAAGGAAATATCGGCGACCAAAATTACGCGCTCGGCAGCGACCTGGACTTAGCGAAATACCGCGCAGTGTCCATTTGGTGCAAACGATTCAGCGTGAATTTCGGAGCCGCGGCGTTAAGACCGGCAGACGCATCGCAAAATCGGTAGGACGCGGTTTTGTAATTCCTGGAGGGGAGCACGCGGAGACACGCGCTAGAATTTCAGCGGATTGAAATTTGTTGTTTTGTCAAAGTAGTCGACGTTTTCGATTCTTTTGAGCCACAAGGATACTTTGAGTGTTACCGGCAGCAAGAGAAGCTCTACACTGATTTTTGTAACGCTTGCGACGACAATGCTTTTTGTTAAGACGCTTGGCGGTATCATCCTCCACAGACCGAAAATGTAGAAGACGGCAGTATTCACTATTTGTCCGCATAGGGTCGAGGTCACGAAACGCGCCGACATATAACGTCCGTTAGTCCACACCTTCATTTTAGCCAGGACATAATTGTTGGCGATGTCGCCAGCGAACATCGCAAGAGTGCCAAATAAAACCAATCGGGGGGCTACGGATAGCACATCAACGTACGACTGATTGTTTGTCATAACCGCGGAGGGCGGATAGAAAATCACAAATTCGAAAATTGCGATCATCAAAAGCTGCGCGAAAATGCAGTACCACAAGACGCGTCGCGCGATTGCATACCCATAAACTTCGGTCAGGATATCGGCAAAAATGTCGACAAAAGGAAAGTAGTAGATGGAAATCGAGAGGGGAATTCCGACAACGTCGATCAGCTTGCCAGCCGTGGGAATGCAAATGATGGCAAAGAAGACGTTCCAAAGAACGATGTGGTTCAGGAATTTATGGTTCTGCATTCGCTGACCCTCGCTTCGGCTCTGTCATCGAAATTATTCCAAATATGGAAATCTAATTTCCGGCTTTGCCATCTAGTGCGAGTCCGGCTGTTCCCATAGTGTGCGCTCGGCGTCACACAAGGAGAACCAGAAATGAGAAAGTTGGCACTTCCGCTCATGCTGGCTGTCGCGCTGAATAGTCAAGTTTTATTCGCCCAGGAGTCGCATCCGGCCTCCAAACAACCTTCGTCATTCGCTGGAACCGATTCACCGGAAGCGTTGCGCGAACACGTTCCTGTGCTGCCTGCAGTGAGGACGAAATACTGGAACATCGACCCTGCAGTCGGATACGGGATTAAGGATTTCGGAAACGGTGTTTACGCACTTTCTGACAACGGTTGGCAATCGGCGTTCCTTGTGACCGACGCGGGCGTCATAGTGTTCGACGCGCCGGCCAGCTATGGCAGACACATTCCGGAAGCCGTCGCTAAAGTCACGAACAAGCCGATCAAAATGCTCGTCTACTCGCACATTCACAAGGATCATATTGGTGGCTCCGTAGCGTTTAAGAACACGCCGGGCGTGCAGATTATCGCTCTCGATACCGTCAGCGACTTTCTGAAGGAAATGAACGATCCGAATCGCCTGATTCCAACGGAGACGTTCAAGACCTCGAAGACGATCAAGCTCGGCGGCAAGACCGTGGAACTCACGCGGCGCAACTACCACTCCAACGAAGGCGATCTTTTCATCTATGTCCCAGAGGCGAAATTCTTGATGGCTGTAGACTCGGTGACGTCGGGATACGTACCGTTTCAGGATTTCGATCTGTCGACCAACTTCCACGAATATCTGAAGATGTTCGACGAAATCCTATCCTACAAATTCGATAACTTTATCGGCGGCCACCTCACCGATTCCGGAACTCGGAAGGATGTTGACATCACCAAGGAATACACGAACGACGTGTACCAGACCGTCAAGCGAATTCACAACGGCTTGAATGAAAGGGCCTTCGATGCTGAGATTGCCAAGGCGATCGGTCCCGACAACGAGTTCTTGATATTCAAGGCTTTGCTGGATAAGGTGACGAGAGATTCGGTTGCTGAACTTGAGCCTCGCTGGATCAATCGCCTGGCGGGTGTCGATGTTTGGCTGCCAAGCCATGTGCGTGCTGCTCTAATCTACGTCCGGTGGGACGATAAGGAATAAGGAATCCGCAACCTTTCGACGGATCGGCCCTCAGGCAGGAAGTGAAGGGAAGAGCGTCGGCGCCATTTGGGCCGCGAATTCCTTGAACACGCGCACAGGCCGTGTGAGGTAACGATTGCCCACATGTACCACCCAGAGATTAAAGACAGTGAAGTGCCATTTCTGCATCACCTCAACGAGCCGCCCCTCGCGCAACAATTCAGGCTGCACTAACGGCGGAAGGTCGCCGATGCCGGTACCCGCAAGCAACGCAGTCGCAAGGCCGGCATAGTCGTTCATGGCGAGGAAAGGCTGAAACACCAGCGTTTCCTTCTTCTTCCCGTTCGTGTGAACGAAGTTCCATGTCTTTGTCGGCGTCCAAAAGGAGAAGGCCAGTAGCCGATGTTCAAGTAAGTCTTGAGGCTTTTGAGGCCGCTTGAACTTTGACAGATAGCTCGGGCTCGCCACGAGTTGGTGACGGTAGGTCAGAATTCTGCGCGCCACGAGCGACGAATCTTTGAGTTGTTCTCCGACCTTGAACGCTAGGTCCACGCCCTCCGCGATTTGATCGACAATCCGGTCCGTAATGAACACCTGTACGCGGACCTTCGGATACGATGCCTGGAACGCGCCGATCAGCGGCGCAAGCAACGAGTCGGAGATGCTGGGTGGCGCAGAAAGCCGCAGTTCGCCCGAGACGTTCGACAGGTGATTTGAAGCGATGTTGTCGACCGCTTCGTTGAGTTCGACGGTGTGGCGAGCGTGTTCGAGAAGTTCGGACCCAACATCAGTTAGCCGCAGGCTGCGCGTCGAGCGTTCGAGCAAGCGCACGCCGAGCTGGTCCTCAAGGTCGGCAACGCGGCGGCTGACGGTTGAGGTCGGCATTTTCAAGAGCCGCGCGGCTTCCGAAAAGCTTTTCGCTTCAACCACTTTGGCGAAAATCATGAGGGAATTCAGGTCCGTCATCACGATCCTCCCCTTCCGGCAGACCTCCGATAGTCACTTTATTTTGAACTCTCGAAAGATTTCCCCGCACATACTACGTCCTCTCGGACAGGTGGTCCGGTAAAGATTATCCCAAATGTGGAAAATACATTTGCTGTTTCACCCGCTAGTCGGACAGGCGTGGCCCGACTACATTCCGGTTGAAAAAGGCGTCAAAAGCTAAGGACCGGTATCATGAATGCAAACGAGAAGGCCGTTACCGCAGTACTCGCCCAGTATCAAGACGCGCTAAATCAATCCGATACCGGTGCAGTGATGAAGCTCTATGCACCCAACGGAGTATTTATGCCCCAGAATAGCCCCTCTAGCATCGGTGCCGAAGAAGTTCGCAGGGCCTATAACGCAGTGTTTAAAACCATCAAGCTGACCGTCAAGTTCAACGTGGCCGAGGTTGTAGAGATGGCCCCGAATTGGGTGTTTGCACGCACCAATTCGGCCGGGACGGCCAAGGTTCACGCGACGGGCGCTGGCGGTCCGGAGGCCAATCAGGAGCTTTTCCTCTTTCAGAAAATCGATGGAGCCTGGAAGATCGCGCGCTATTGCTTTTCCACCACCAACCCGGCACGCGCGTAAGCACTAAGAAGGCGAATGATGGCTACGATGAAAGCCGCTGTGATTCATGAACCCGGCGGGCCGGAGGTTCTCAGAATTGAAAGCCTTCCGATCCCGACACCGAAGTGTGGCGAAGTTTTGATTCGCGTGAAGGCATTCGGGCTGAACCGGTCCGAGCTGTTTACCCGGCAGGGTCATTCGCCCGAGTGTCAAGTTTCCGCGCGTCTTAGGTATTGAGGCTGTCGGTGTTGTCGAAGCAGCGCCTGGAGGTGAGTTTCGCAAGGGGGATGTCGTCGCAACGGCGATGGGCGGACTGGGGCGGCAATTTGACGGCGGCTACGCCGAATACACATGCGTGCCCGCGAAACAGGTGCAGGTCATCAAGGCCGAACTTCCGTGGGAGACGCTCGGAGCCATCCCCGAGATGCTGCAGACGGCTTGGGGTTCGCTGTTCAAGTCGCTGCGCCTCGAAAAAGGAGAGCGTCTGCTAATCCGAGGCGGCACAACTTCCGTTGGGTTGGCGGCTGCGGCCATCAGCAAGAAGCATGGTGCCTTTGTCGCCGCGACCACCCGAAGCCCGGAGCGCGAAAACCTGCTGCGTGCCAGTGGTGTCGCCGTAGGCTTTCCGCCAGTTTAAAAGTATTTCAAAAGTGTCCGGAGTGTAATGCGGATCGCATCGCGGCCATTGGATACTGTATCGTAGGCTGCGGCGTTCTCGAACTTGCGCGGGCCGCCGCTCCGTTACGCGGTGTCGTCTCCGTTCGCGGTATTCTGAGCGCGCCGATTGCTGCGCAACCGAAAACTGTCGTGCCCAAAATCCTCGTCCTGCATGGTGATGCCGACCCTGTGGTGTCACCGGAAAGTCTGATTGCATTCCGAGAGGAGATGCGGCAAGCCGATGCGAACTGGCAGATCAACATTTACGGTGATGCGAAACACAGTTTTACGGGCGAAGGAGCTGCCGGCGATAGAACGCCCGAAGCTGGACTGCATCCACAAACGGAAGCAAGATCGTGGCAAACGACGATCGAGTTCTTGCGAGAAGTATTCAAACAAGTGTCGCTCTCGCATTGTTGACGGCACAATTGCGTCTCAACTGCCTAGGTCGACTCAACACACTGCCAACTTTAAGCACTTGGTGGACGAGATGGGATTCGAACCCACGACCTCCTCATTGCGAACGAGGAAAAATCTGAGATAAGGCACGGTGCGGCAATCACTTAGCCTTTCGAGGAGGCTCTCCAGTTGGACTACTTGGACTACCGGGCTATTTGCTTTTTCTTTTTGCCTTTTTAGCTCAGTTTGGATGGTGCCGAGCAACCAGATTGCTCCACACATGCGTTCGCCTTTAGTGTCCTGCGGCCTATTATAATATGTGGGGCGGTGGGGATCGGTACCGACGAAACCCGAAGAAAGAAATTCAAGCACAGAAGCGATACGTGCGAATAATGGCCTAAAAATTCGGTTGGAAGGTTCGACTGACCGGGGAACTAGATCGGACATCTCTTGGTACTCGCAGGAACTTCTCCGATAACGCAACTAACAGCTTGTTGAAAAAAAACGGGAATTCCGGTTTTTTAGTGGGAAGCGAACGGGGGCTTTGCCCCCGCACCCCCAGGATTTAACGCTTAGATGCCTTCCCGCTGAGGGGCTCTTCAGTCCCAGATCTTCACCTGCGGCCAAAATTCCTTCAACGGCTGCTTGAGCCCTCGGCAATAGAACAGGTCGACATGCTCGTACGGCATCGAGTATGGGTGGTACACGCTCGCGACCTTCTGCACGCTCGCAAACATTTGCTCGAGGCGCTCTTGGCTATCATCCATGACGATCATACTTTCGCCCGTGTAATCGCTCGGTCCCCAGAAGAAATAGCTTTGGTGACCGCTGATCGCCCACGGCAATCCATATTTCGGCCCGAAGAGATCGATCGCGCCGGCTTGGCCATAGTTCTGGACAAAGATCGCCGTCTTCGCTCGAACATCCGGCGGCAAACTGTTGTAAACGCGCGCCACCGTCGCGACCATTTCCGGCCAGCCAAACTCGGACGCATAAATCTGCGGCAAGGGGCCCAGCCTGAGCGTTTCACTTGCAGGCGGCGAGAGGTGCAACGCGCGCGTGTAGCGAATGTACGTTTCGACCGGCAGCACCGGCGTGGCGAGCGGCGCAAGAATCGCGCCCGCCGCGATCAGCAGTGCCGGGTAGGCCACTCGCCGCCACCTTCGCTGCCGCGCCTCGAGCCACATTTCATACATGACGCTGCCGGCGGCGAACACCAGCGGAAAGGCGGGATAGAGGTAATACACGCGCGGACTCATCGTAACAATCACGCCCGCCGTAAACACCCACGCCCAGCCCAGCGCGCGAAATCTCTTCCCTTGCTCCGCCAACAAGAAAAACCATAGGCCTGCTAGCCACAAGGGCGCGGTCAACGGATTCATCGACCCAATTTCCTGACCGAAGAAACTGAAGAAGCCCAACGGCACGTTCCGCCCGCTGCGTCGAATGTTGGCCTGCAATTCGAGAAATGGAAAGTGGTGCCGAACGTTCCACCAGAGATTCGGGGCAAAAATCACAAACGCGACCACCCCACCAATCCATAACCACCGATTCGCGAGCAGCTTCCGTTGGTTCGTGAGCAGTAGTCCGAGGACAATCCCAGCGCCGAAGATCATCATCGAGTACTTGTTCTCGAGACCGATGCCCGCGACCACGCCGAACCAAATCCACAGCCTCTCATTTCCGGTTTTGATGATGCGAATCACGAGATACGCGCAGGTCATCCAGAACAGTGGCTCGAACGCATTCATCGTGAAGAGGCTGTCCGACCCGAGAATGCCGGGCGCAGTGAGCGTGGTAATCGCCGCAAGTACCTGCGCGAAGCGCCTCCCACCGAGTTCGCGCGCAATCAGCGCGGTTAGCACAACCTCCACCGCCCCCGCGAGCGCCGGCAAAAATCGGATCGCGAGCAGCGACTGACCCAGCGTATGTCGCGCCACCCAGGCAATCATCGCGATCAGCGGCGGCTGATCGACATAGCCCCAAGCGAGATGACGGCTGCAGGCCAGGAAGTACAACTCGTCACCCAAGTACCCATACCTGTGTCCGGCGTACAAATGCACCACCAGCTTGCACGCGGCAATCAGGAGTACAATCGTGGTCGCGCCCAACATCGGACAAAGGTGCCTTTCGTCATGGCTCTCTACCGTGCCCCCCGCCCTTTGCGACTGCGACTCCGCCATCATCCTCGTTTGCTCCAAATTGCCAGGGTTGCAATTATAGGACCGAGCGCAAGCATTTTCAGTGGTGGTATAACTGGGCGGCCCGTAGTCGGTTGCACAATTTGTTTTCGGAGATTGTCCGCGAGTAGATCCCAACTCCTGATTCTGGGTCACGTCGATATTCGCGTGACCCAGAATGCCACGCACAACCTCCGGCCTTGCCCCTTCGCGCAGCGGCATATGGCTGGATGCGTGGTGCGGGAGCTCCGAAATAGTTTTATTGCACCAATCGGCCGAGTCCGAGTCCGAGTCCCCGCAAAAGCTGTTTGTTAACATTTGCGGGCAAATTGGATTTCGGGCGTTCATGCACGACGTCCGCAACCGATGGGCCTGCGCTTTCGTCTACCGGGGTGGCCAGGAAGGCGTGGACGTTGCCCTTATCCGGCCCGCTGGTTACGATTGCCATGCCCGAGATTTGTCCGCGGTCGTTGATTTTGTTAGCCATGGTTGCGAAGAGCTTGGAACTGGCTGGTAACAGCGTGTTGAGGTCGGTCATCGCGCCATCCTGCCAGATGAAGGCATGGGACCAGCCGAAGTTCGAGTCGAAGTTGCTTCCCACGATTTGGCCCTTGTTATTGATGCCGCTGGCTAGGCCGCCAAAATCTCCAGGCAGAAGGACGAGTTTTGTGAGCGTGCCATTCTGCCAAAGCGCGCCATAGAGGGTTGAGCTGTCGGGGCTGTCGACGAATCCAACAATTTGGCCTCGGTTGTTATTGCCGAAGGCCTCAGCACCAGTTCCGTAGTCGAGAAGCGGGCTGACGTTGCCGTTTTCCCACACAACGGCGTGATTCGTCGCACCGCAGGGTTCCGTGAAGCCTACGGCTTGGCCTTGATCGTTGAGCCAAAGTGCGTTCCCGCCTGGATCGCTACCTGTAGGAAGAGCCTGGGCTTTGCCGTTTTCCCACAACACCGGCAGCTGAGTCCGATTATTAGTTGCGTTAGCCGGGCATGAGGAGTCCACGGTATCGTCTTCCGCAAATCCCACGATTTGTCCACGGTTATTGATCGCGCTCGCCTGCCCGTTATTTCCACCGAGCGTCGGGAGAGCGCTCATTTAGAATCGTTGCCAAAGAAACGGGCGACACGTAAGGTGGTCGCCGAGGTGGCAAACGTCTTCGCCGTTCGGGTCTGGGACAGCCGTTTCGGAATAACCTACTACCTCCCCGAAGTCGTTGATCTCGCCGCATCCGGATCCCAGCGCTTACGCCAAGAAATTCACGGGCAAGTATGCGCACCGGAATATCACGGGAGGCGTTGGCCACAATTTGCCGCAAGAGGCGCCGGAAGCCTTCGCCAAGGCCGTCGTTGATGTCGACGCCTTCGATCGGCCCTAGAAGGAACACAAATGGAGGCCACGACCATGAGGCGACATTCATTTAATTCAGATTCGGCGCGTCGCGCACTTTGCGTAGCCGGCACCGTGGGATTTGTCGCACTTGCTTTGTGTTCCGACGTGAATGTACTCACGAGGTTTCACGTCATGAATACTGCCGAAGCGGAAGACAATTTGAGCGGCGCATTCTACTCCCGACTTGGCGATGAAGGCTCCGTGCCTGACTTGGACGGCGCCATTGGCTGGCTCAACTCCGCTCCCTTGAGCCGCAAGTCGCTTCGCGGAAAGGTAGTGCTAGTTAATTTCTGGACCTATACCTGTATCAACTCTCTGCGACCCCTGCCTTACGTGAAGAGCTGGGCGACAGAGTATAAGGATGCGGGCTTGGTCGTTATCGGCGCGCATACGCCGGAGTTTTCCTTCGAGCACGAACGGATGAACGTAGAAAATGCCGTGCGCAACTTGAAGGTTACTTTTCCGGTGGCTATCGACAGCGATTATAGGATCTGGCGATCGTTTAATAACGAAGCTTGGCCCGCCCAGTATCTCGTCGACGGGAAAGGGCGAATTCGGTACCACCACTTTGGGGAAGGCGACTATAGCAACATCGAGCGCGTCATCCAGGAACTCCTGAAAGAAAGCGGGGCAACTGGCGTCGCTTCTGACACGACTAACGTAACCGCTGTTGGAATCGAGGCTCCTCCTGACTGGACGGATGGGCGATCTCCCGAGACGTATCTCGGATATCGCCAGGCCCAGAATTTCGCCTCGCCCGAAAAAGTGCACAAAGATTCAATTCAGATTTTCAGTGCGCCCGGGAAACTTTCTTTAAATCATTGGGGATTGAGCGGGTCGTGGAACGTCAGTCCCGAGAGCGCCGTGCTCCAGGCAGTGCCGGGAAAAATCGTGTTTCGGTTCCACAGCCGCGACCTGCATCTGGTGCTAGCTCCTGCCAATGACGCCAAGCCAGTACGCTTTGTCGTAAGACTGGATGGCGCCGCTCCCGGTGAAAACTGCGGCATTGATGTTGCTCCGGACGGCTCCGGCGAAATTCGGGAGCCCCGGCTTTATCAGCTCATCCGGCAAAAAGGTCCCATCGTAGACCGAACCTTCGAAATCGAGTTCCTCGATCCTGGAGTTCACGCTCTTGACTTCACGTTTGGTTAGGCACTCCACGAGTGCGATCGGAAATTCGGTCGAACGTGAGAAGGCGGCGCGTAAGGGAGCTTGAGAATGCAACGACGATTCGCTGTTCTCCATTATCTGGCCACATATCAGACCATTGAAAATGCCACGATTTTATTGCCGCTCCCGCTGGACGGTTAATATGCTCGTGAAGTTATTTCGCTTATCGGAGGTACATCGATGGACCTGCTTACCAATTCGCGCAGACGCCACAGTCGCAGAGATATCCTGAAATCGAGCGCGTTGGCCATGTTCCCACTTGCAGTACGGTCCGGGAATCCTTCGTTGCTTGATCAACAACCGATGACTGCGAACGGCGGCACCGAGCGAACCTTCGCATATCTATCATTTCAAAGGTCGAGTGGCCCGGTGCAGCACCTTCACCGGGCTGGGCACCGACAACCAAGGAAACCGTGTGGCTTTTGGCAGCCCTACGACCGACTACGGCGTGATGCAGGGAGAGTTTGGGGCGCGCGAGCTCCGCAACAGGGCGTCTTCACACATATATGACTAAACGTTGTTCCGGGGACCGGCGGTCCCCGCCAATCAGATACACGATTTCCCCCCCATTGCGCCGTCTGGACTCTATTGGGTCGTTCCCGTTCCGGAGCATGGTCTGACGATTAGTCCGGATGGCAACACCTTCACACTGGAAATGCAGAACGTCCCTGTTGTCGATCAGCCGCGCTGGCCGGCGCTAGATTCAATAGCCACTCCCGCACGAATGACGTTCAAAATGGTCTGGAAATCAACCGGAGAGCCCGTGAAGTATGACGATTCGTCGAAGCACTTCCGGTTCACAGGAACTCGTGCCACATGCCAATTGGAGGCTCAAGTAGAGGTTCCTTCAATCGGTTTTTCGTGGAAGTCCGATCCGCTCAATACGTCGAAGGCTGACGTTGCGATTATCGGAGAGGAAGTCAACGGCCGTTACTACGACACTTGATCATCCGACGCGTCTTACGCTACAAAATCTAGCGGAACTAAAAATCCACATGAACTACGGCGAATCGGACTCGGACTCGCGACCTCTTGTGTGACAGGCAGGCAGATATTCTCGTCGGTAACGAGGCACTCCCAAGCTAAAGTACGCCGCTGCAATCACTTGACTTTCCCGGCGCCACCGTTAGCCGGCAAAACGAGGACCAACCGGTTTTCAAAAATAATGTAAGTCCTTTGAAATCTGGTGGACGAGAGGGGATTCGAACCCCCGGCCTCCTCGTTGCGAACAGTGGGGGAAATAAGCTAAGGCAAGGCGCCACAATCACTTAGCTGTTTTCACGGGGCCCTTAATTAGCAAGTCTGGCAAGTCGGTTTTCTCTTTGTCTTTTCAGCACAGTTCAACGGTGAGAAGCCGGGTAAAATCACGCGCGGTGCCTGTGCCTGTAACGACGACAAAATCATTTTCGAGAACCCTCTGAATTGGACAACCCAGAGTTTTATTTTCACGAGGCAGGGCGAGTACGAACATGGGCCTCCCACTCCATCGGCCCCAAAAAGCACTTGTCCGGTTTCCCGAACTTATCAGGATCTTTCTCTTGACGGGAGGCACACATGGAGGTAAACAACAAAAAACGGAGGTGGCAACCATGAAAATCGTAGTGATTGGCGGCCGTGGATTCATCGGGTCAAGGCTCGTACCCAGGTTGCGCGAGCACGGTCACGAAGCAATCGCCGCATCCCCCAATTCCGGCGTAAACACCCTCACGGGCCAGGGACTGGCCGAAGTTCTGGAAGGCGCTTCGGTAGTCGTCGACGTATCGAACTCTCCCTCCTGGGAAGATTCGGCGGTACTGAATTTCTTTGAAACGTCGACTCGCAATCTTCTCGAGTACGGAGCGAAAGCAGATGTAAAGCACTTCGTAGCATTATCGGTGGTCGGCACGGAACGGCTTTCCGAAAGTGGCTATTTCCGTGCGAAGATCGCGCAGGAGAAGTTGATCAAAAACTCCTCAACGATCCCCTATTCCATCGTCCAGGCCACCCAGTTTTTTGAATTCCTCAAGGGCATCGCCGATATTTCCATGAAGGACGGCAAGGTGCATTTGCCGCCCATGCCATTCCAGCCCATGTCAGGAGACGATGTCGCGACTGCTGTCGCCAGAGTCGCAGTAGAGCCGCCCGTAAACGGCACGGTCGAAATTGCAGGGCCGGAGCCGTTTCCCCTGGATGAACTGATACGCCTGCGTCTGGCTCAGCTTAACGATCCTCGCGAAGTCGTCACTGACCCGAACGCAACATACTCCGGCGCGCACGTTGACGAGCGAACCCTAGTTCCCGGGGACCGCGCCCGCCTCGGCGAAACGCGTTTCGAAACCTGGGTCACCCAACCCGCAACAAAAACGGCCGCTGCCGCTCACTAGTATTTGCGTTACATTTTCGTGGCAGCTAGATTCCGATTGCAGAACGGAATGGCAGCGCCCGGGGAGTGGCTGGCGAATTGTTATTTCGCCAGCCTCACGTTAAATAAATTACCGTCGGCGTTTCGAGATTTCCGGAGACACAATCGCGTCTCGAACAAATCTCCCAGAAGCCGATCAGGAACCTGATCACGTACAATCGCTCAGACCAGCCAGCTGTTCATACTATGGGCTGGATGGGAATACACGTTTTAGTTTTTCCGATTCTCGACCTTTTAACGCTGATTGTCTTTTTAATGTTCATGCATTTTGTGCATGGCTGACTCCGTTGGAGACTTCTGGCATGTCCAAAAGCAAGGAGCGAAGATGAACATCAACGGCATTTGGGAAGGAACGCTAGATGGCACCAATTGGGGTCGGCTATTGGTCAAGCTAACTGAAGAAAATGGGAATGTGACTGGCCACGCTGAAATTAACGACATTGGAATTGGCACATACAATCTATTGGTTACTGGGCGCCGCGTCAGCGAAATGGTTGGCTTTCACCTGGCTCCGAGCAATGCCGGTGTACGTGCCTATCCTGGGACAATTGATGTAAGACTAACCTCTGAAACAGACGATCTCATAAGAGGAGAGTGGAAGTCTTCCATTGGAACCTACGGCACTTTTAGGGCAAATAGACAAACAGAACCCGCCCCATCAATTGAGGTGATAGGAAAGAAAATTGCTGAATCAAACGCAGCATTTATCATCATGGCGTTTGGCGATCAAACCCCAAATTTCTTGCCTGTTGTTGATATTCAGAGCTCGATCAAACGTGGCTGCGAGGCGGCCGGAGTTCGCGCTCACCGCGTTGACGAACTCGAACATTCTGGACCCATCACCAATCTTATTCTTGATCAGATCAAGAGTCATCGATTCCTGATAAGTGATCTGACACACGAGCGTCAAAATGTTTACTACGAAGTAGGTTATGCGCACGGCATGCAAAAGGAAGTTATTCTTACGGCGCAGATCGGGACAACAATTCATTTTGACATTGCCAATTACAATGTCATTTTTTACAAGAGTGGCACGGAGCTTGAAGGCAGGGTCGCAAAGCGATTGCATGCCAGACTTAACAACGCTGACCAGCTAAATTGAGTCCGTGGTGCGCAATAATTCCGCATGACTTCAAAGTCCGAAACGAGAGGCAAACAGGTCGCGCTGCATTTCGTCTTCGCTCGGCAAAACGTGCGTAAGCGTTCGTTTGTCACTAGAGGCGTCCGAGCGTGACCGCCAGCAAGGTGTATCCAATTCGCGTACGGACTGATGTGAAGCAGCGCCGTTTTCCCTCGAGTTGTCTCAGAAAACCTAAGTTCTTCGCGGCTTCGCCTCCAGAATGAGATTTGCTCACTGACTGGCAGAACGCGGATTCCAGGCACGGGCGGGTGGTCGATCTGTCCGAGCCGCTGGCCGCGATGCTGCGTGACTTCGTGGGCGGCCGAACAGGTGGTTTGGTTTTGTAAACCGGACGGCAGCCAACTCATGCAGCGGGATATCCTGAAGCACAGCCTGCACCCCATCCTGAAAACAAAAAAAACAAAAAAAACAACTTGGCCTTGAACAGGGTGGGTTCAACATCTTCCGGCGCTTCCGCATGACCGAACTAGAGACAGCGGAAGTTCCAGCGTCTTTGCAACACACCTGGTCGGGGCACGCGAAGTCACACGTGTCCGAGGTGTACAAAAAACTCCTGAAGCAGCGCAAATGGCGCTTCGGATGGGCAGAAAAAGCGGGAACGGGGTTCACGCTGCCAGGCCACCAGGAGGCAGCGGCGGAGGTTCCAAATGGCGAGCCTGGCAAGATTGTGGAATTCCGAAAAGTCGGTTAAGTTTCTGAGCGGCCTGAGACATAGGTAACCTTCAGAATCTGGTGGACGAGAGGGGATTCGAACCCCCGACCTCCTCATTGCGAACGATGTAAATTCTAGCCTAAGACGCAGTGCTGCAGTCACTTAGCTTTCGCAGCGGGTCCTTAGATGGTCTACTTGGCCTACCGAACAAACCAAACTAAAAAGGGGGCCTAGTTAAACAGCCCCCTTTTGGACTCGCATCCAAGACACTTTGGCGAGACACCGGCGTTAAGCGACTTTGCGGGCGGATTTTTCGAGGAGTTCGTGGATAAGGGTTTGGTAGGGTTTGGATTGTTTGGCGGCCATGCGGCGGAGTTGGCGGAGAAGTTTTGGGGCGATGCGGATGGCGATGAGCTGTTTCGCGTTGCCGGTGGCGGGGCGGCCGACTCGGCGAGCGCGGCGGAGTTCGGCTGGGGTCGATTCGGGGATGTCCGAGAAATCGAGCTTGCTATCCGGTATAGGCTTGGCGTTCTTGGCGAGTCGCCTGGCGTGCGCTAATGATACGAATGAGTTCCTGGCCATGTTTTAGTCTCCGCTGCGTGTACACCACGATAAGAATTCTGCCCGTGAGCGACGAGCCGAGGCGCTTCGAGCGCTGCTCCGAGTAGGAGTGCTCGGGATCGTCCCAATCGAGTGCGTCGGGGTCGACGAAAATCGTCGCGGCTTCTTCAAACGAGACACCGTGTTTCTTGAGGTTGGTCAGAGCCTTGTGGGCGGCCCAAGAGAACACATTTGTGTATATACGCTAATTGGGAGGGATTGTAAATAGTGCGAATCTCAGGATCTCAGGATCTCGGGCGCGCTCGTTAGCTGGCTAAACGAGAAACACCCGGTTTCCAAAAAATAATGTAAGTCCCTTTTTGAAATCTGGTGGACGAGAGGGGATTCGAACCCCCGGCCTCCTCGTTGCGAACGAGGAAAAATCTAAGCTAAGGCTCGGTGCCACAGTCACTTAGATTTTTGAGGAGGCCGTGAATTGCCCCGCTCGCCCCGCCGACGGTTCAGAGGATTTGCTCTGATACAAACGGGCTGACTAACGGCCATGCGTCAACTGCGTCCTCAGTCAGTTCGATTCGGGGGGCCAGACTTGTACATAGCAGTCCCCGAACGCAGTTCCAGATCGATGTCGCCGCATGAGCGAAACAAGTACCCTCAATAGCTTTGGGTGATCGGCGTTGGGTTCGATCCCCACCGCCCCTACCAACCATCCTCCTGATTGGTCGGGACTTAACAAAAACGCGAGGGGGCAAAAAGGGGCAAATAACCCCGATGATCCGGTTCGTGCAAGAATTTTCAGCGGCACGAGTGATAACCGAATCGCGCCCATTCCGCGTTCAACCGACGTTTCCTCGAACCCCGTTGCTGGATGGTTTCTGGGTTGCCCACGATAGATGGTCGGTCAACAACACTTCAACTTGGTGGCTGCTAGTTTGCGGGCCCGGCAAACAACAGCCGGTTCCCATCCGGATCTTCGATGATGAAATTCTTGGCGCCCCATGGCTGCTTCTTCAGTGTCTGGCGAAAGGTAACCCCAGCGGACTGAAATTCAAGAAACAATAGCTTGATCTCGTCCGCTGAAGCGACGGTCATAGACGCCGACAGCAATTCCTCACGATCGCGGACCCTCGACTCGATTACAGGCCCCTCGACACACCTAAGGTTGAGACGCGCTGCGTCGCGACCCACCTGTGCATAGTACGGAGGGTCGCCGTAACTGAATACGAGCGAAAAGCCTAACTTCTTATGGAAGAATTCGCATGCTTTCTTGATATCGGTGACGAACAGTTGCGGTTCTGCACAGACAATCGTCGCTTTGGGTGACGACAATTTCTCTCTGCGCGACGTGGCGGAAAGTCCAGCTTTCAGGGCCTGCCAACTAGCGAAGCCGTGCTGTTTTGCGACCATTTCTTGCGCGTCGCTAAGCTTGAAGTTTGCCGCAAGAATCTCCGAGTCGGGCATATTCAAAAAACGAGGCATGAGCCCGCGGATTTGTGCGGCGACGGGATAGTGCCGTTCACGATGCCAACGCAGTATGAGCTTGGCTTGCTTTTTGAGGTTCTCTAGATTGGGCATGTAGGCCTCCACGATGGGATCGTAGGTGGGCATTGCCCTTCGGCGACGCGCCGATGCACCCTACATGCGCCGATGGCAGTATCGGCTGCCCCGTCAGTAACTGTCAACTAAGAACGACGACACCCTATACGTTGGTCATCACCTGTCCCTCGCCAAAATCATCGCCGTAACGCATTATGAAAGGGCGCCACCTTTAAGGTAAGTTTTGAGCGTTGGTCTCCAGGCGAAAGGAGCGATCACAATGGACACTACGAAATACGTCGGCATGGATGTTCACACAGAAGCGATTACTATCGCGGTGGTGAATTCGGCTGGGAAGATAGTAATGGAGTCAACCCTCGAGACCAAGGCGAATACCATTCTGGAGTTTTTCCAAGGGCTACGGGGCAACGTGCAGGTGACCTTCGAAGAAGGCACCTGGGCCGCGTGGTTGTACGACTTGCTCAAGCCCCACGTGACGACAGTAGTGGTGTGCAACCCGCGGAAGAATGCTCTGCTGAAAGATGGGAACAAAGGCGACAAAATTGACGCACGAAAGCTGGCCAAACTGCTGCATCTCAACAATCTCAAACCGGTCTATCACGGAGAGAATGGAATTCGAACCTTGAAGGAGCTGAGCCGCAGTTATCTGACGATCACCAAAGATCTCGGGCGCGTCATGAATCGGCTCAAGGCACTGTATCGGAGTTGGGCTATTCCTTGTGCAGGGCAGCAGGTTTACGCGCCGCGCCACCGTTCAGAATGGTTGAGCAAGATCACGGAAGCCGGCGTACGCCGCCGCGCCGAGTACTACTACCAACAGCTCGACGCACTGCAAGCCTTGCGACACGAAGTGCGACGGGATCTATTGGCGGAAAGTCGGAAACAAACGGCGACAAAACTACTGCGCCAGATTCCTTGTATTGGTCCGATTCGCGCGGCTCTATTGATTGCGCTGATCCAGACACCTCATCGGTTCCGCACCAAACGGCAGTTGTGGAACTACAGCGGTCTCGGGGTAAAAACACGCGACAGTGCACAATACCGCTTCGTTAAAGGAGAGCTACAACGTTCCAAGAGACCGCAGCTACTTCGCGGACTCAATGAGAATCATAACCACGATCTTAAGAATATTTTCAAGAGTGCCGCAACCATGGCGACCATTTCCCCTGGGCCGTTTCACGATTTCTATGAGAGTTTGCTCGTCAAAGGAAGGAAGCCAACCATGGCACGCCTGACCTTGGCGCGGAAGATTGCCGCGATCACGTTGATCGTCTGGAAGAAAGGAGATTCCTTCGACGCCAAACATTTGAAACAACAAGCAGCTTGAGCGTCTTTGGCAGAGGAGTCCGTCCTCTCATCCCCGGGGTCATTCCTGATGGGTAGCGAGTCGGGTCCTTTGAGACGCTCGGGTTCGAGGGAAGAGTATCCAGTAACATTGTAAGGCTTCTTTGTGCCTGCCTTCGGGCACTAAGTCTCCGATGTAACCCTATGCCCCCTCGGACATCCGAAGAAAGCCGTAGGCCACGAGCCTCAGATAGGACCATGCGTTGCCACCTATGTAACTGAGCAACAGGAGCAGCTTGTCAGTTTCAAGGAACCGATTGGCGCCGTCGTGATAGTGAAATGAA
>Ga0207029_10021_pt1 | contig 39282 bp, 63 predicted proteins | sample Alteio_BWMinCont_39_FD_153282 | JGI IMG/M metagenome (GOLD analysis project Ga0207029, IMG submission 153282) | Enriched cells from forest soil in Barre Woods Harvard Forest LTER site, Petersham, Massachusetts, United States -... | ecosystem: Environmental > Terrestrial > Soil > Temperate forest >...
CTCGCGCGCCATGGTGACGCAACCAACCAGGAAAACAAATTCCATGGTTTGGTTGATGAACCGATCACGAGTAAGGGCCGCGAAAAAGCATACCAACTGGCAGAAGAACTGCGAAAATATCATGCAACTGCAATCTACTACTCACCACTTAGCCGGTGTCGCGATACAGCAAAAATTCTGGCGGGTGAATTAGATATGCCCGCGCGCAAAGCACCCGCCTTGAAACCACTTGATATGGGTGACTTCGTTGGGAAAGATGTTAAGTCAAATCTCGATGAAGTGCGTCATTATCTGAAGCACACGCGCGAATCATTTCCTGGCGGCGAGTCTGTAGATCACTGGGCACGGAATTACTTGCCATTCTTTGAAAAGTATTTTAAGCATAAGAATGATGAAACAATTATCTTTGTCACACACGGTCGCTGTATTCTTCTTTCCAAGGCATATATTAAGAAAGGTAACTTGGCACCAGATTTTGATAAGAATGTACTATTGGATAGCACGCAAACAACGGAACATGCCGGGCACGCGGTTGCTACACCACCAGATAAATTCCAGATAATTGATTCAAAAGCAGTAACCGCGGGTAAGTCGTAATGGAAAATCCCACAACCATTGCTGCAATCTGCATGGTAGTTGCTGCCATCGTTACAGCAATCTCAAACATGTATGTGGCCAGCCGTGTAGGAAAAGTTCAGAATACATTAGAAGTTGTTCATACCGCGGTTAATAGTACAGCATCAACATTAGCTGCAACAGCAATGGCTAAGGATAATGAAATAACAGATTTGAAGCGGCTTGTTGCTGAAGGTCGCCAACGTGAAGCATTAGCCGCGCAAGCAGCAGCGGCAACAGCAGCGGCAACAGCTCTACAGGGAAAGAAAAATGGATAAATCATCTGCGCATTTGCTCATGGGTGCGTTCGCTGTCGTGCTATTCGCTATTGGTGGTTTCACTGGTCTTACCACTGCACCATATTATGCATGGCATCCGCGTCTTATGTCCGCGGGTTTGTTCTTTCTTACGCTTGCACTTTTGTTCTAATGGCATCTATCAAGGAATCGCTGGAAGGGGAAATAGCAGACCTGTGGGCGAAGCTGAAGCGCGCGGAACGGGAAGTTCAATTAATAGAAACTAAGATAAGAAAAAAGGCAGACCTACTAAAAAACGCTACTGAAGAAAAAGAGAATCCAAAGAAGTGACACGAGCAATATTAGTTGCGATATTAGTAATGAGCGCGCGCCTTGCTTCCGCGCAATCATCAGTACTTGATCCTTCTAACCTTGCATGGCAGCAGCAGAATCAGAATAGGGCAGCTATCTTCTCAGATATTACTGTTGGCGCATCAATACTAGCAGATACAATTCAATCATTTCGCGCGACTGACAAGAAAACTGCATTTGAGAAACAAGCACTTCGTACCACGATTGATACAGGTGTGGCAGAACTTGTCAAGATTCTCGTTCATAGAAAACGACCCTGTTATACGAGTACGTGTGCTGGTGATACGCAATCATTCTATTCCGAGCACACAGCAATTGCATCACAAACCAATAGTTTACGAATTGGTATTTCGCTTGGAATTGCAACTGGCTACTTTCGCATCGCAGCTAACAAGCATTATCTAACGGATACCATAGTAGGTTTAGCAGCAGGTATACTAACAAGTAGATTCGTTAAATACACTCCTGTACCAGATTTCACACCAACCGGCGTAACTTACTGAGGTAGCAAGATGAATTGGTCCGCTATTCTCAACGCAATCATCTCTTTCGCAGAGAAGAATCCGCAGGCAATCGAAACAGTTATTAGTTCACTAATTAATCTATTTGCTTCTAATCCACCACTCCTTGCAAAGGCTGTGGCAGTTGGTGTAGCTCATGCTGAAGCTGCATTGCCACCAACAGTGGTGCCGGTAAAAGTATGATATCAAACATAATTGAAGTTAAGATAACTATGGACATGAACCGCCAAGTGCGCGTCGAGGGCGTGATTAATGATGAGATAATCATGTATGGACTTATGAAGAAGGCAGAGCACGCGCTCGATAACTATTTCAATCAACTGCGCGAGAATAAAGTACAACCAGCAGCTACCATGCCACTTGGTCCACGACCTGCATAATGTTTAATCCACCTGTAATTGGAATCCCAGTTTCAGGAATCTTTGATTCCAATATTACAGGTGCATTTGAATTTGAAGAGAGTGAAAGGGGTTTATTTTACATATGCCCATGTGGATGTGGACAACATGGTTACATAGGATTCAGAGGAAAAACTGAACCCGAAAGACCATCATGGATATGGGATGGTAATAGAGAAAAACCTACACTTTCTCCTAGTATACAGAAAACTTCTGGTTGTAAAACTCATTGTCATCTAATTAATGGTATTTGGACCAACTGATGTTTGAATCTGCTAAGCCAAAAGAATGGCGTCCACACCCACGTCAGGAAGAAGCAATATCTGTGCCTGACACGGTGTTGGAAGTATTCTATGGCGGAGCAGCAGGTGGCGGCAAAACCGATTGTGGCATCTGCTTACCACTCGTTAAACGATGCAAGTATAGTGATAAACTTTGGTATCAGCATCCCAAATTTAAGGGGTTAATCCTACGACGTACAATTCCAGAAGTGAAAAAGGAATTGATGCGCCGCTGCGGTGATTACTACCCACAAACGGGAGCTAAACCTAATTATTCTGACCATAAATGGACATGGCCCTGGGGCGCAGAAATGTGGCTTGCAGGTGCAGAGCATGAAGATGATGTTAGGAATTACGATACAGAACAATTTAATTACATCTTTTTTGAAGAGCTTACTTCGTTTGTAGAATTTCAATATATCTATATGATAAGCCGGTGCAGACCCGCCGATGAAGATTTGCCCTCTCTACTATTTAGCGCGTCGAATCCGGGCAATATTGGTCATGGTTGGGTTCGTAAGCGGTTTGTAGAGCCACACAAACCTGGTGGCAAAATTATACGTCAGTACTTTTTCAATAAGGATGGTAGTTATGTCACTGGCGATAATGGAGAAAAGAAGTATATTCAACGAATATTTATTCCTGCTCTTGGTCGGGATAACCCGCATCTTACCAAGAACGACCCTGATTACCTCACGAAGCTAGAAGCTCTACCAGAAGCTGAAAAAGTAGCAAAGCTGCATGGTGATTGGTGGACTTTCAGTGGACAAGTTTTTGATTCATTTCGTGCGCGCCATTATCCGGATGAACCAGAAAATGCATTGCATGTAATCGCGCCAATAGTTATTCCAAGTTGGTGGCCGCGCATTATGGCTATTGACTGGGGTTATAAAGCAGCAACGGTCTGCTATTGGTGCGCGATCTCCCCGGAAGGAAAAGCATATATCTATCGTGAATATTATGTGCGCGAAACGGAAGTCGCAGTTTGGGCCACAGAAATAGGTGAAGCATCGCGCGGTGAAAATATCCGCTGCTTGGTGCTAGATACAAACGCATGGGAAACGCGTGGTGAACCAAAAACTATTGCGCAGCAATTTCAGGAATACTTCACAAGCGCGTTTGGTGACAAAACTCTTGTTGCCGAACAGGCTAGCAAGGGGAGAATTTCCGGTAAGGTATTGGTTCAGGAATATTTGCGATGGAAGCCAAAACCAGTATTTACCAATAATCGTGCAGGAGCTATATATGATGCCGAAGAAGCCGCGCGTTTACGAAGAATATCTGAATCTGCATGGGAACGATACGTCGAGCTATTCGCGCCTCCAGCTATTGAACAGAATCTTCCACGACTGCAAATCTTCGATACTTGTACGTATCTAATTGATTGCATTCCACTCTGCATCTATGATGACAAGAATGTAGAAGATGTAAAAGAGTGGCAAGTTACCGATTCACAAGTTGGTGATGACCCATATGATTGCGTACGTTATCTGCTGAAGCGCGTAGACCGCTTTGTTAAAGAATCACGAAGCGAATTTGAGACGCGCGCTCGCGAACAGGTGGTAATAGCAGAACTCGCTACCACTGGCAATCAAACCACTTTTTATCGCAAGATGGAACTCATAGAGAAAAAGGGAAAGAAACGTGGCTCTGTTAGACGTTCTGGACCATATTCACGATATTTTCGTAGAAGCGCGTAAATGCCGCGGGTGCGAAGCGCGCGATCTTCATATTGAATCTCTACGAGAAGAATGCCATCGTAGAGATGAAATTATTAACTCTTTGCGCGAATTGATTTCAGGCGAGTTATCTACGAAAGATGAACTAATCGATTATTTTTCTGGTAAAACGCGCGCTTCTCAAGCGATTCCACAACCAGGAACCATGCATAGCATACCACGTTCGAGCGGGATACGGGGAAAGATAGCTCGTGCTGAAGCAGTAGACAGAGAAGAAGCTACTGCTATAACAGCACAACGCAGGCGTGAATATGATGAACGTATTGCAAAATTGGAACGACCTGAAACGGAGATAGTAGAAAATGGGTAGTGCTAATGGTTCCGCTCAAATGGGTGGCTCTGGTAATGGTGGTAGCGGGATGGGCCAAGCCTATCCTGGCACATCATCATACGGTGGCTCATTTCCTAATCAAATGAATAATCAAAATACTGGACAGGGAAATATACCATCCGCACTAGGTCAACTAGGTGGTAATAATCAAGGTAACTTAGCTAATATGGGAATTAATACGCCAAGCGCGCAAGGTAATACTCAGATGCCAAGTATGACGCCCGGCACACCATTAATGGGTTCCGGTATGGCCGCTGGTTCCGCAATGGGCCAAGCATCACCTACTAGTCAGTGGGGCCAACCCATGAGTGGCGGTGGTTTGGGTGGCAATAATCTAATGATGATGCTTCAGAATATGTATAATTCGCAACAGAAGCCACAAGTTCAGGTAAATGGTCAGCAGCCCGGCAGCGGTACTAATAATGGTATTAGAATGCAGACATTCTAGCCATGCCGTTTAAGAAGTTAGGCGGGGGCAAGTATCGCGGTCCAACTGGAAAAGTATTCAATAAGAAGCAAGTCAAATTGTATTACGCGCTCGGTGGTAAGTTTCCTGACGAAAAGAAGAAAGGCGCAAAATAGTGGCATTCGGCGCATTCAAACCGAAGCAAGCATTCCATATGCCATCGCCAGCTAAAAAGCTCGGTGCAGATATTCGTAAGCGACCAATGAAAAGTATGAAGATAGGAATGCCAAGGATGCGATTGAATGCGGGATTAGGCGCCCCTAAGGGTCTAAAGATTAAGTTATGAAATGTACTATCTGTAATGGAACTTCACCAATATTAATTGAATATTTTTCTGACAGGCTATGCCATGACTGCTGGAAATGGGCAGTTAGTATCATAAGATTTGGTTACAGATAGGGGAGAATGAAATGAGTCAAAGCTGCACGGTCACAGTCACAGGCAAAACGGGTATCGCACAGCAGGTTACTACCAAAGTTATTAGTAACGTAACGCGCGTTCTATTCGATATCGCCGGAAACGTATTTCGCGTTTACACGGGTGGTAACAATAATAACGAGGGCACACTTGTTATTGATGTGGGTATGGATTCGTTCTCATCGATAGCAGGAACGGTTACTAGCGGCGTGTTTACGTTTACAGTTAGTTAATTATCATGAGTGGTCAGAAGAATAAAAGCGACGAGGAATTTAAGCGTCATCTTCTAAATAGAAGATTGGTGCAGGAAAATCTCGGCTGCTGGGAATGGTCTGGTTCTGTAAATAATAAGGGTTATGGAAAAATATGGTATCAGGGCAGATTAGTTCTTGTTCATAGGTTGGCTGCATATCTTTGGAAGGGTGTTAGTTTGGATAGTGAATTAGAACAAGCCCATTATTGTGATAATCCAAGATGCTTCAATCCAGAGCATCTGTATTCTGCCACCCATGCTGAGAATATGGCAGATAGCCAGGGATTTCATTCTAATCAGAATACGGGAAAAACTCATTGTGTAAGAGGGCATGAATTTACTCCTGAAAATACATGGCTTTCACAAGGCCACAGAAAATGTAAGACTTGTTATTATGAAAGTAAGAAAGTAAAGAATGGCTAAGAAGATAGAATTATCGGAGGACCAGCAGGCAGCAGTACTGTCGTGTGTTACAATGCTTGAACACGACGACCAGGCAATACGGGAAAGACAAATAAGAGTTTATAAGAAAGCAGAAGAATACTGGAGATTAAATCAATATATCTATTGGTCAGAAGTAGCATTGGATTACAAGAATGTTACCAATTTTCAGGAGCCATCCGGTAACGATGATGATAACGAAAGCGTTGCACCAAAGACCTTTGCTATATATCGTGCTTATGGCGAATCTGTTATTGCAGCTATGGCTGCTACAATACCAACCGTTTTGTTCTTTCCGGATGATGCTGATAATCCTGATGATATTAATACAGCTAAAACGTATTCACTCATTAGTGAGTTGGTTCAAAGGCACTCGCGCGCTCCATTAATATTTATTCATATACTTACACTCCTTTACAACCAGGGACTCGTCGCCACTTACACGTCATGGAACGATGATGAAAAATATGGCACGATTAAGATACCAAAATTCACTAATGAAAATGTTAAGATGCAGCAGGCTGTTTGCCCACAATGCGAAACAGTTCTTGCTAATTCACCCATACAAGATACTGGTGATGCATCAGACCAGCTAACACCAGAGGAACAAGCAGATGTCGCGGAAGAAAAATCACTCGAACAAGTATATACTTGCCCGAACTGCGGATACGAGGGTCAGGCGGAAGCTGGAGAAGTATTTGACGAAACTATTCCGCGATTATCAGGATACTCCGATACTCCGAAAGGAAGAATTAATATACAGGCTTTTGGTCCACTCCATGTTCGCATATCGAGTTACGCGCGCACGATAGATGATGTTGGTCTACTGGAACTCCAGATAGAGATGCATTATGCAGCAGCGCGCGATGAGTTCCCTGAAATCGCAGATAAAATACGGGCAACAAGTGATTTTTACTCTTACGAAAGATGGGGACGCACATCTTCAGAATTACTTAGCGACCAACTTTTCAACCAAGTTACCGTGCGATACTGTTGGATTAGACCGTGGGGCTTTGAAGCATATACTGGTAGAAGTGGAGTTATGGATACTGATGCAACAGTTAAGGAATTAAAGAAAAAGTTTCCACACGGCTGCTGCGCGATCTTCGTTAATGATTTGTTCGCGCGCGCTTTCGATGAGTCACTAGATGACCATTGGTCAGTTTCTGTTAATCCTCTTGATAGTTTTATACATGGCATACCTATTGGTCGCGCCGCATTAGATGTGCAGGACGCATATAACGAAGTTAAAAATCTCGGCCTTCAAAAGCACCAATTTGGAATCAGTGAAACATTTGTAGATAGCACGGTGCTAGATGAGGAATCATATCGTCAGCAAATGGCTGGTCCTGGTTACATAACATTTGCGCAGGGTAATCCAGGTAGCCCATTAGGAAATTCATTCTTCCAAACGCGCACAGCCGCGATGAATGAGGAAGATGCAGAACTTGCTTCTGCACTGAATAGCGATGCGCAATTCCTTCTCGGAGCGGTTCCAAGTATTTTTGGGGGAAGCCAAGTTACGGGGAGCAAAACCGCCACTGAGTATAACCAGTCGCGGAACTTTGCCTTACAAAGATTGGGAAATCATTGGACTAACATTAAGTTTTTATGGGCTGAAACGATGGGAAAGGCTTGTCGTTTATTCGCTACTAAAATGGTTGAGGACGAGAAATATGTCCGTCAGAATGGAAATAGCTTCGAAACCGTCTGGATACGTCAAGCCGAACTAACTGGTAAGGTAGGTAACGTAGAACCGGACCCAAGCGAGCAATTCCCGCTTACGTGGTCACAGAAGCGTGATTTGTTTATGCAACTAATACAGATGCAGAATCCTATCATGGGACAAATAATGATGCATCCGAATAACGCGCAAAATACAAAGGATGCATTAGGATTTCCCGAATTTTTCATTCCCGGTGAAGAAGATCGTGGCAAGCAGTTAATAGAAATTCGCAAGTTGTCGCTCGTTACAAGTGACATGATTCAGCCGAATGCCACGCAAAGCACTGTTCCTATCGATGTGGATATGGATGAGCATCCAGTTCATATCCAGGTAATAAAATTGTTTTGTGTATCTCCTGAAGGCTTGTACTTGAAAGAGACGAACCCCGCTGGCTACTTGAATATTGTGCTGCATAAGAAAGAACATGATGCAGCAATGGCACAGCAGCAACAGCAACAAGCACCACCACAGCAGCCACCACAAAAACCACCACAGCAAGGCGCGCAAGGACCAATGAAATTAAACGTGGTGCATAGTATTGGTGGGGGAGGTCAGCAATCATGAAACGATTTCTACAATTTCTTTTCATACCTGATGATACCGGTGGGGGCACCGCTGTAATTGATAAGCCTCTTACTAAAATTCGTGAAGAGAAAGAAGATGACGATACCGATTTAATCGGTGATTTAATTGGTGATAAAGACTTGCTCGACATGGACGAGCAGGAAAAAGATGAGGAAGAAGAAAAAGAACCGGAAACGGAATTAGAAGATGAACCAGATGAAATACTCGTCGATACCAATTCGCGCGCTATTGACCTCAAAAAGATTAAAGAAAAGTATCCAGACTTTGCCAAAACCACTGAGTTCCGCGAACTGCGTAATGCGTATCATAGAGAATCCCAATATACTGAACTCTTTCCAACTTTAGAAGATGCGAAAGAGGCCGCGGAAAATAATAACACGTTCAATAAGCTAAATGATTCACTTATTCAACGCGGTGATAGCTCCGAGCTGCTAACAGCGATAAAGGATGCTAGTCCACAATCATTCAAGCGAATTGCTAATGGATTTCTTGATACTGTCGCGCGAATGGATAATAATACTTATGTTGAAATTATCACACCAGTAGTTAAGAAGCTCGCGCGCCAGATTTATGATGCTGGACAGAAACAGCTCAAAAGAAATGACAAATCAGAAGATGGACTCGCGCTTGTGGCAACTGCGCGTAACATCATGCAATACGCATTTGAAGATGCGGACGCCATTAATAAGGATGACGAACCGCGCATCGACCCGCAGATTCAACAGAAAGAACAAGAAATATCTCGCCGCGAAATCGCCATTCGTCAAGAGCGATTTAACGGCGCGTATAACGTCGTAAATAATTCTGCTGAAAAGAATCTCGATAAAGCCATCTTGCAGGGACTTGACCCTGATAACAAGATGAATGAATTTACACGTGATACATTAGTTGAAAAGATTAAGAATGAAGTGAAGAAGCAGATTGATAAAGATACTACTCATGTTCGTAGAATGACTTCGCTATGGAAACGTGCCGAAGCAAGTGGTTATAGTCGAGAAAACCTATCCAGTATCGTTTCCGCGTACCTGGAGCGCGCAAGGCCGATTATACCAGTTGTTCGTAACAAGTACCGCAGTATTGCTAATAAGGGTAGAGTTCGTGAAGAACCTGCCGAAGAAGAATCTGGACCAAGGATTGTTAATCGCGGTAGGAGCGGACGCGCGCCTGCCAACGATGGCAAAGTAAATATCAAGCGGGTTGACCCAAAAAAGATCGATTATCGGAATACATCGGATGATGATATTTTTGATGGAAAAGTCAAACTTAAGCAGGGATAAAAGATGGCATTAAACGAGGCACAAGTAGTCGCAACAGAATTGGAGCACGTCGATGAAGTGCTACCAATGCTGTTCGAGCGCGAGGATAAATTCTTCGCAAAGCTCGAAAAGCGACCCGTTATAAAAGTATCCAATAGGGCAATGCGCGTTCCACTGGAACTACGTCCTGGTGGTGATTTCGCGCATTTTGATCCTGATGGTGGAGATTTGGGGATTGGTGACGGTCCCGATTACGAAGTAGCTACACTTCAGCCTGCGCATTTGCGTGAAGCAATTCAGTGGACGAAAAAAGCTGAGTGGGCTGCTGATGATAAACGGAAGTCAATCATTGACCTCGTGAGACAACTCACTAGCAAATCAATGCAAGAGTTCCGTCGTAATCTTGATTCTATATCGATGACTGATGGAACGGGCACGCTCGGCACCGTTACGTCACTCACAACTACCACACTAACGAATGATACCATTCTGCTAAATACAGATGGATTTAATGCGCGTTTGCTTCGCTTCGGAATGCGCATCAACATATATAATGCCACGCTTGCTACGCAGCGCACAAGTGCGGGCAACCTACCAAAGATTATCTTTTATGACCTCGCAAATAAGACCATCCAAATCGACCAAACAGTAGCAGGTATCACAGCTACTGACCTCGTGGTCGTTGCGGGTGTGAATGGACCAAATCCAGTTTCGATATTTGGTGTTAAGTATCATCATTCCAATGCAGCTACTGGAACGTGGCTCGGTTTCAACCGCGCGAACTTTCCAGAAATCCGTGCTAATCGCGTAGCAGGTGGTGGCAACTTTGTTCTACCATTTGCGCGTCTTGCTATCAACAAGGTGGGCGACCGCGTTGGTGATGGCACGATTAAAAACGTAAAGGCATGGATGCATCCTTGTCAGAAGCAGCAATATGAGGCGGTGGGCCAATTGGTTTCACTGATTCATAAGCAGCCAAAAGATGAGGCATTGGATATGTATTTTGGTGATAACATGCAGATGGCGGGCGCGCCCGTTGAAACTAGCTTTTCATGGGATAAAACGCGAATCGATTTCGTTTATTTGGAAACGTGGGGTCGCGCGGAAATGCACCCATGCAAATTTTATGATGTAGATGGTAGGAAAATCTTCGAGTTGCGCGGTGCGTCCGGTGGCGTCGCAACTTCGCAGGTATTCTACCTCACCGTTAGTTTCCAAGAATTCGTGCGCAATCCGGCTGCGTGCGTGTATATTGATACGTTGACAATTCCAGCGGGGTATTAATTATGGGACAAATACTAGAAGATTGGTCCTCTTTTATGTCGCCTGGTGGCTTGCAGCTTGGTAAGGCAAATCCTTCGATTCAGGCATCTGCCATTGCCATGCCCGCACCCACCAAGCTAATTACGTATGTTAGTGGTGTTGCCGCTATCACTACTATTGGTCTACCGTGGCCTGGGTTCACGGGATTCATTATTTTCATTCCTACTGGTGCCTTTACATTGGCAACTGGTGGTACTGGTTCAGCTACCGCTGCTGTTATTGGAGTAGCCACGCAAGCAGTTGTGAGCGTTGCTATGTTTCTAGTAACGGATGGCATTACCTGGTATCCGTCTTACGTGATTGCATAGAGGAATTGGCTGCTTCATGGACTTACATCTCATTAATGCCCGTTTGCGGGATATCTATGGGACCGACCTCCTGAAGCAGCCAATATATCGTGTTGTTTGGTCCGATGACCAAATCGAAAAAAGATTTTCCACATTCAGAGACTTCTTAGAAGGAACGGATATATTCCTTCGGGAAGTTACCGAAGTGCGCGAATGCAGAAAGTATCGTGATTATCCGAAGCAATATATTCTTGAGAAGCAGTTCTTTAATCAGCATAACAAAGAGATACTAGCAAATGATTCGTTTGACTTTGCCAGAACAACCTACGAACCCGTGTGGGCGTTTGGTCAAGAGGATAACGGCCTTCCGAAACCAGTTGTGTGGCGCGCAATCGAGTTGATTCTAATGAGTATTAATAATCCAAAAAAACTAACACCTTCACAGATGAGTGATAGTGAATTTGAGCAGGCAAAAAAGGATGAATTACTTTTTCAAGATTTATTGAATAAGCATGTTAAGAATGACTCACTTCATTCCGCAATTAAAGATGGCGACACGATAATGCTAGGACGTGGAACTACAGAGGCAAAATCAGATGGATAGTACTTACGCAACGATTTGCTCGATGCTACCATATTCTCTCCAGGAATTGAAACCTGGATTGAATCCAAAAGCATATTTCATCGAGAAAGCAGAAGAAGGCAGTTTTAGCCTAACCATTATTCCAAATGATATTAGTTACAATATTAATCCTGACCCACTAGCAGATGCTAAACAAACGCGATTCATCCGGGTGCCTGTTCCGGCAATCGAATGTGCGCGTTCTATCATCGGTGATTATGTATCCGCACTATTGGCTATCGAACCGCCCGATAAGTTACCGGGTCTTTTCGCCGTAGTTGGTGATTGGACTGATAAAAAAGAATTTGGTACAAAGCATCTTAAGATGGTGATGGATTATCGTAATAGGCAAAATGGGTGGTTCAAGAATCTTGTAGATATTGCAGATGATACCTGGTCACGCACCCATTCGCCCGTGGGTATTAGCGATATTCAAAAGGATGCGTGTCGGCTACTCGGCTATAGACGTGACTGGCTAAATCCACTTCCATTCGAGGAACAGAACAAATGTCCCGTTTGTATGAATGCGATAAATCTCGGCGCGCTCAAGTGCGTAGCATGTGGGCATGTTATTGATAAACTTGCTTATGAGCGCGTGCTAGCAGGGAAATAATGGCAGTAATATCAAATCGTACTTCAATAGTAACATTTGCTGGTGATGTGGTAGCAACGGATATTCGTGTAGCAGCAGCAAATGCTAACAGCCCTGGTGGAGATCAATTACTTGCAATAACTGGCCCATTTGTAGTCACTCCACCAATAGCAGGTGCCACAGCTGTAACGATTATTCCACCTACTGGAAATACAGTTTTAATAACTCTAAAAGGAACTAGTGGTGATAGTGGAATTCCCCTTCATAAAACTGATCCAACAATTATAGCTCTTGATAGTTCCCTAGTAAATTTTATATTACAAACTGCATCTGCAATAACTGTTCGCATGATTTGGTCATAACATGGCCTTCACCATCATAAGTATCATACCGCGCATCACATCCCGTCTAAATGATGTAAACCAGCAAATCTATTCTACACCAGCACTACTACCATTTGCGCAGGATGCGGGGGACGAATTACAAGCGGAACTTCAACTAAATGGTCTCTTGATGATAGAGGCTATCTCAACCATTATTCCTTTTCCTATTAATCTTAATCCCACACAGGGCAACCTTGTATCACTTGGCAATGCTGGACTATTACCAAATGATATGTTTGAGCCACAGCGATTAGAAGAACGATTAACTGGTAGTACTGATCAATTCGTTCCTATGATTCGTCGTCAGTGGGAACCAGATGTGCAACCAACTGATTCATTGCGATACTGGACATATAGGGATGAGGATATTTTCTTCGTAGGAAGCACTTCACCGCGCGATGTAAAAATCTATTACATAAAACGACTTATCAACATAATTGATGCAAACTCTGTTGTTAGTGTGAATAATGCGCAACAGTTCATGATTAATCGAACTGCTGCACTAGCCGCGCGATTTATTGGAGAAAATTCAACGCGCGCGGATGAACTTGATAAAGATGCAGAAAAGAATATGAATTGGGTAATTCGTATTGGTGTAAAATCTAAGCAGGGAACGCGCACCCGGCGTCGCCCATTTATTATTGTTAGTCGCAGAAGATGGGTATAGGGAGAAAAGCAGATGCCAAACGTAGGACAAACGCTCGGACCAACTACATTCGGAGCAGTAGATTATGTTAATACTGGTATTCTAACTATTGCATCTGCAAATATTATTTCACCCCAAGATGATATTATGCGAGTAACGGGAAATGCTGTTATCAAAACAATCAATCTACCTGCTCCTTACTTTCAGGGGCCATTGTTTCTATTCAATACGGATGCATCTGTTGGTACGTGGGATGCAACAGGGAATATTGCATTGGCCGGAACGATGACTCGTTATCATTTATTTGTATTCGTTTATGACAATGCTGTTAGCAAGTGGTATCCGAACGCAGTAGCATAACTAATGCGCGACCACGAGCCGGTAGTAATCGAAGAATTCAATGGTCTATACGTAAGGGGTGACCCAGAAGTTTGCCCACCAGACCACTCGCCAGATTTGAGTAATGTTCAATTCATTCAATCGGGGATACGAACACGTGATGGCATAAATACCTACGAACCATATGGAAATGTGGTTCGTATCTATACTTACGTATTTATAACACCAACTACACAAACTGAATCACTACTTATTCTTGATAATCTTGGGAATATCTATCATGATAAGTCACCTACTCCTTGGGTGCCAATATTAACCATTGCAGCGATGAAAGATTTTGGATTTGCTAATATAAATGGACGCGCGTTCATCAATCCGAATGATGGCAATGTTGGATTAACTGGTCAATTTGTTTATGTCTACAAGGGAGATGGAACACCAGCGCGCAAGGCAGGAGCAACGCCACCAGTAGGCACGCTAACACTAGCTAATACTGGTATTGGTAATATGAGTATTGGTGTGCATGTATTTGCAGTTGCATTTGAAACAGATACGGGATATATTTCCCAAATAGCTGGTTTTGCGAGTATAAATGACCCCGGTGGAGATCAGGTAACGATAAGCAATATTCCATTGGGTGATTCCACGGTAGTAGCACGTCGTCTGGTGGCTACAGTTGGTATTGATCCCACTCTTTTTACGGGAGATAAGCAATCACAATACCAATTTTTCTTCATTCCAGAGGGAAGAATAGCAGATAATACCACAACCAGTATCACATTGAGCTTTTTTGATGCTGAATTGATTCAAGATGCGTCGTATCTTCTTAATCTTTTCACTAATATTCCTGCTGGTGTCGGTTTTGCTACTTATCATAATCGGCTCGTTAGTTATGCAGAGTTTTATCCAAATATTTCATTAGCATATGTATCTGCTGTGGGCCAACCAGAAGCAATTGATCAAACAAGTGGATTACTGATTGTTCCACTTGACAGTTATCCCCTTACAAATGGTCATGAATTTCAAGATGTGCTATATTTGTTCAAGTCAACGCGCACTTTTGCCTATATTGATAATGGTGGATTGCCTAGCACATGGCCACTAACCATCATTGATAGCGGAATTGGCTGTTCATTACATGGTCTTTCAACAGTTCTCGATAGCGGTGGAATAAATCTCCTATACTTGATTATTCTTGACTTTTCTGGTGTAATGTTGTTCAATGGTGCATATATTCGACCAGAATTATCATGGAAAATCAAGGATTACTGGGTTGCATTAGGTAGGCAACTATTTCCTAATATGCAAATAATGAATGATTCTATAAGTCAGATATTCTACATTCTATTGACTAATAATCAAATAGTTATTGGGGATTATGCGAATGGACTAGATTTTAAGAATATTCGTTGGGCAAAATGGACTTTTGGTGTTGGTATTACTTCTATAACAATGATTAATTTCAATCAATTTATTATGGGATCAAGTGGTTAATAGCAATGCCTATCCCAACTAACATCACATCTACTACAGCGGTAGAATTAGGGCCATTTCCTAACACTATCACCCAACGTGTAGATAGTGGGGGAACTACTTATAATGTATGGTATAAGTATACTGCAACATTCACTGGAATAGTTTCAGTCTTTGCTTTTGGTGATTTAACAGTTTATAAACCAGGTATCGGTATTCTTTCTCCTGATGCTGTTACTGTTTATGCACCACTAGTCGGGTTTATTATTGGAAATTATACTACTACTACGGGAAATGCACCCGTTCAATTTCCAGTAACTATTGGAACAGTATATTATATCCAAGTTCTCACAAATTTTGGAAACCCCACTCCAGCTAATCTAACTATTAAGGGGGTAGCTGCTCCTGCTCCAGTAGATGCTCCAATTGGTTCATTATTTATTAATAGTGATTTTGCTTATGGTAATAATGCTGCACCAGCCACCCTTTTAAGTTCAGTTTCAGGTGCGGTTTCACGTTTTCTTCCATCATTTGCAACTGGTGAAGCAGGTAATGTATTAACTAATGGAGTGATGTTATTCTATGACCTCACAACATCTGCACTAAAATTATATAGCCCAAATTTTACTCTTGCAATCTCTATTCCAATTGCATCGCCATTAATGGTAGATAATATCAGTAGTAATAAGGCCCATGTATTCTATGTGGCTGTATCAGGTAGCGGTGGTGTAACTAATATAGGAACTGTTAATGATTCGGGTTCATACACTCCAAATTTGTGGACATTACCTGTTACAAATATAGTTAGTTTAGCGCCGTCTCCGGATGAAACAATACTATACTATCTCACTAATACTGGTGGAACAAATGCTCCCGTTAAACGATGGAGCTTAACTACTAATTCTGCTCTTTCAGATTTAGCACCCGGTGTGGGAACAGGTATTATAGCTTCTAATGATATAGTGGTTCTAGCTGATGGAACTATCTTAGTTGGTTATGGGGGTGGTGAACCATTTGGTAATCCCGCTGTTCCGGGTATGATACTTCATTATTCTGCAGCGGGTGCAACTCTTAATACTTATAATCTTGCTATTAATATGGTTGGCCCCGCGCCAATGCGCCTTGCATATGCTGTGGATGATCCTAATTCATTTTGGGTATACTATCATTCTGGAACTGAATTTATAATACAAGCACAATTTTATAACATTCATGTAAGTGATGGCGCGCTTCTTACCTCAATAACTGTTCCAGGATTTGATGGTGGATTATATTATGGACCTATTTCATCTACACCAGCGATGTTTGGGCCACCATTTTCCTGTACAATGATTGTGACGCGGGTAGATGTGCCTGCACCATCAGTTATTAAAACAGGCGGATTGTATACGATAGTAGCCAACAAAACTAATGATACATTATATAGTTCAATTAGTGGGGATATTCCGCCAGTAACTACTTCAGTAATAGTTGCTATTCCTAATCCATTCTTTCTGTTGTAATGAAATGATAGATACAAGTAGCATCGACAAAGGTGAGAACTTCATTCATTATGGCGCGATTCGTATTCGCGTAGTAGGTAGTGGTAATCTTATACCAACCTTTCAATCGCGTGACCAAGTTATAACATCTACACAACAACCATTTGTGATGCAAGCTACGAATCCCATTGAGCCACTGAAATTAACGAATTTCACATCGCAGGGTGCATTTCTGCGAGTTGAGACGTTAAATCTAAATGAGACATTCAGAATAAATCGGATTGTAGTATTCGTTAAGCCAATATGGGGACAAACCTACGGCCAATAACCAATTCGCACCAATCAACACGGCCATACAAAGTATTGCTGCATTAGAATCGCAGCTAAATGCTTCGCGCCTTGCGACCACTAATAATCCGCTTTATCAAACCATTCTTGGATTGCTGAAAACGCTTGAACAAGTATATGGGATAACTACCAAAGTAGTATCAGAATTATCCGCTGTAGAAGCTATTGTAAGCAAACCAACCAAGCCAGTCGTTGTTACAAGTGGTGGTGGCATTCCTGGCATGGATGGTTTGGATGGTGCAGATGGCATAGATGGTGCATTTATCCCGCTGCCAGGTCCGCAGGGGATACAGGGAATAGCAGGAATAGCAGGTCGCGCAGGTCTGGATGGAATGGATGGTATTGATGGATATGATGGTATAAATGGTAATCCGGGTAGTACTGGTGCTGCTGGTGCAAGTGGCAGACCAGGAATGGATGGATTAGATGGATTAGATGGTATTGATGGTAATCCAGGTCCTATTGGTCTGCGTGGCCCAGTAGGAATAAGTGGGCCACCTGGAATGGATGGAGATGATGCTGGTAATGAGGCTGTTGCCTATGGAATGAATTCTAATCAGCCAAGTAGTATTATTGGTCCATTGAATGTTTCCGGTAATATAACTGCACCAGTTGCTACTATAGCACAATTAGCTGCTACTAATATTGCTGTTGCAAATAGTTTTAATTTTAATGGTGGGGAAGTGGTTATGTTCCTCAGTGGTGGCGTTGCTGTAGGAACTGGTGTAGATCCTGGTAGCAATAATATTCAGGCAGCGGGAAACATTCAAGCAGCAACATTTGGAACAAGTGGAACGTGGATACCAACCGATGCATCTGGAGCATCACTAGTATTTACATCAGTAACAGCAACATATATAAAAATAGGTAAGATTTGCTATATCAATTTTACATTAACATACCCATCCACCGTTTCTATTGCAACTGCAATTATTAGTGGTTTACCATTCACCGCAGCATCTTCCCCGGCCAATACCGTTTTTTCATTAGGCCGCTCGGGAAGTACAATAGCATATCCAATATCTGCATTAGGTTCTGCTTCAGCATTAACAATATTCTTTGTGAATGACTTTACGGGGGCAGCTCAAACTAACGCAAATATGACTTTAACCAATTTAATTATTTCTGGTTGGTATCCCACTACTTAGGAGTAGGAATGGCTGCAAACAAAATAATTCGTTTCGGACCTGTTGCGCTCTCTGCTACATTAACTACCAATATCATTAACACAGCTATTACCTCATTAGCTGGACCAGTTGGTTATACACAAACGCAACCATACATCATTCTGCGGCATATTCGTATCGTAAATAAAACTGGAACTGCTGCCACGTTCAGTCTGTGGTTGGGCGGCACGGGGGGTAACGTGGCTGGCACCGAAGTAATTGGCAATGCGGTATCTGTGCCTGGTAATACTCCATATGATTGGTATGGCAATCTTCGCATGGATTCAGCAGATTTCCTCGTAGGTGGTGCTGGTACTGCTGCTGCACTCACATTTGAGGCTGAAGGGGAGATTGGTCTTGCCTGATTTGATACTAACTAAGTTATCAGATATTGAGATACTTGGCCTTACGCTCATTGGAGAGGCGCGCGGGGAACCGATAGAAGGCCAAATAGCTACTGGTTGCGTAGTACGCAATCGGCTGCATCATAATCCCACCAAGTATAGGGATTATGCGGATGTTTGCCTCGAACGTGAGCAATTCTCCTGTTGGAATGCTAATGATCCGAATTACACCGTGTTAATTGAGTTAGTACAGAAGATAACCAATCATCAATTGGTGAGTGATATGTATTATCGGCAATGCATGTGGGTCAGTTCAGGTATCATAAATTGGCAAATAGCCGATATTACAAATGGTGCGCGTTTCTATCTCACAAAATCACTATATGATAGCCCGCAACGACCTACGTGGGCAGATAAGATACTAACTGCTTCGACATACGGCAAGCAGATATTCTTCAATGTGTGATTTGGCATGATGCGCGCGCTTGTCGAAACTGATATTCCCATCTTAAAGGATATTCATGCAAGGTTTTATTCAGAACAGTTTGATTTTCCTGACTTTCTTCATCATTTTCTCCATCCTTTTGTCATCTGTAGTGATAATGGTAATATTATTACTGCAGGGGGTATCGTTCCTATTGCGGAAGTTATCATCCTTACTGACAAGAGCTATTCAGTACGCGCTCGGCAAACTGCCTTAAAAGATATGCTTGGAATTACGCGCTTTTTAGCAGCAAAAATAGGTTACACGCGATTACATGCATTTGTTCAAGACCCCATATGGAAAACACATCTATTAGATACCGGATTTACCGCTTCCAAGGGTGATTGCTTAAACATAGGGGTATAAAATGGGTGGTTTTGGTGGTAACAACGGGTCGCAGAATGTTCAGAATGCTGTAAATCAGGGAACTGGTTCTGCCTACCAGAATGTTGGAAATTCCCTGAATACTAATAATCAGATGTTCAATAATCTACAAACTAACTACACTGGTGCTAATAATGCTAATATGATTAACTATAGTGATATTATTAATGGTTATCAGCAGTTTTTAGGTGCTGGTAATCCCGGTGGTATGGGTGGCTATGGTGGGGGTGGTGGCACTTCTGTAAGTAATAATCCGGGCTTAGCACCAAATCCCAATTTTGGTACCGGTCTTGGAAATGGTAATTCACCTAGCATTAATGGTGGTAGTGGTAATCCCATACAAGCCACTGGTGGTCCTGTAAATAGTGGTGGTGGAAGTGGTGGTGGAACTGGTAGCAGTAGTGGTGGGCTTGGCTCATTCAATTCAAATATGAGTGATGACCAAGTGCGCGCTCTAGCCAACCAATATATTCAAACAGCAGGTTTACCAAATACTGACAACGGCCAGTATTGGGTCAATGCATTTCATCAATATGGTCAAAATGACCCAAATTATTTGATGACAAAGATGCTGAATGGTATACAGCAAAATGGTGGGAATATGTCCGCATTTGGCCCACCAAGCTCTACTACACCAGGTGGTTACGGGCCTGGTACTGCTGGTTATTCTGGTCCTGGTGTTGGACCTGCTAATTCTATTGGTGGATATGGTGGTTTTGCCGCTGGCGTAACTCCATCAGAAGGATTATATGGACAATTCATGCAAAATGGTGGATTTAGTCCGCAACAGATTAGTGCTATGCAGCAGCAGGGCGAAGCTGGTGCAAAAGCAGCATACCAGAATGCGCAAAATGATGCTGCTACTTCTACTGCATTAACTGGTGGTTACGCGCCAAATGCCGGTGCAGTTCAAGCAAATCTGGCGCGCGGTCAAGCCCAAGCATTAGCAAGTGCTGATGTAAATACCAATTCACAAATAGCACAAATGGTGCAGCAAGGTCAATTAGCTGGTGCTGCTGGCATGGGTGGTCAGCAACTAGCAGGATTATCTGGTTTAACGGGTGCGCAACTCGGTGCATTAGGTGGTATGACTAGTGCATATGGCGCGCAACCGGGACTAACATCTGTGCTTGGTAATCAGATGCTTGGTGCATCTGGTCAAGGATTGCAAGGCGATGCATTATGGAATCAAATTTCACAGATGCTCATCAGTGGGCAACTTGGTCAATCACAAGTGCCAAGTAATTCACAGCAAATGATGGGTAATTTGGGTAGTATGATGAATTTGGGTAGTGCTGGTGCTGGTGCATTAGGTGGCGGCGGAAAAAGTGGTGGTAGTGGTTCTGGCGGTGGTAGTAGTCCTACTGGTAGCAGCACAGGTGGTTACGGAACTAGCCCATCCACACCAGGAAATCCATATGGATTACCTACTGATCCAAATACTGGTTATCCCATTGGGCAAACACCAGGTAATAGTCCTGGATTTGACCCAAATAATCCTCCTGGTGGAGTTAATGAAAGTGGCCCTGGTGGTAATCCCACACAAGATCCAAATACTGGAAATACTAGCGGCGGTAGTAGTGATGCATATATTGCTGAAGCGCGCAGGCGGCAGGCTGTAGCTAGCCAATTGGGGTATAATTAATGCCACTTCCAGGCCAGAATCCACTATTTCAGCTTATATCGCAAATAATGCCTCAGTTGCAGGCACAGCAATCTAATGCTAATTCTCCACAGAATCCATTAGCACAGCTATCTGGTCAGAACCAAGCACCACAACAAGGTGTGCTGCCAAGTAATCCGCTGCCACAAACAGCCATGCCTGCTGGTGGTATGGATTCCTCACCATCTGGAAATATTGCTGCATTGGCGAGCGCGCAAGATGCAGCGGGTTCTTCTACTAATTCCATTCTATCGAGCCTTAGCAATTACCAAACACCGATGCTCGATAAGTATCGTGATTACGTAAATAATCTACCACAGCCAAGTGATTATCAACCTAGTAGCACCCAAAGGGTGTTAGCTGGTTTGGCTGGTATGGGTGGTAATCGGCCCGCTGGTATGTGGGGTGGTGTTCCGGTTGGTTTTGTGAATAATCCTGAATCACAATATTCTGTTACCCAAGCAATGCTGAATCAGCCATACCAGAAAGCACTAACAAATTATGAAGCTGGCGGCAAGATGCTGGAGCAGGGCGCGGGTATTGAAGAACGTGATATTGCTAATCGTAGAGGAATAGCAGAAACACAAGCGCGCATTGACGAAACTACGAGAGAGAATAAAGCGCGTGATGCTGATAGAGAAGTTTTGCGCGATCGCCAGCAACAGGATTCTGATACGCGCTTGGCAAAAGCGCAGGATGATGCTAAAAAAGCTGCTGATGCGCTCGCTGAAAAGAAAACTGAATACGAAGAAACAATGCAACGATTAAAGGATGAATCAGCTAAGAAGGATGCAAACGCGCAGGCACTTCTAAAATTTCATGAAGATACTGCTGCTGCAATGCAAAGATTGCATGAAGCAGAAAATGCTTCGAGAGATGCGCAGCGAAAAGCTGAAAATGCGATACGAGATAGAGCTGAAAGTGATAGAGTAACAGAAGCAGATAGAAGAAATGCTGCTTATGAACAGCGAATAAGTGATTTATCTAAACCAAAACCACCACCCGCACCAACTACTGAAACAGATGTTGTAAAAGGTAAACCGCAATCTACTTTTCTTGGTATTCCTATTCCATTTACAGGAACACCAGATAAAACTACCACCAAAACTAAGGGACCAACGGGTAATTATCAGAATCCAAATCCCACACCAGCAGCGCCAGTAGTGCAGCCACAATCTGCTGGTGGCCCACCACCTCTTAAAGATCGTATTATTGGTAAAACTACTTGGAAAATGCCAAATGGCAATATTGGTACGTGGAATGGGACTGGTTGGGCCACACCTAGTGAGAGTCAATAATGCCAGTATATGATGATAATGGAAATGTTATACCAGATGGAACTAAATCACCATTTTTGGGTGGTAAGGTTTATGATGATTCAGGTAATGAAAAGCAACCAAGTCGAGACTTGCTTGGGCCACATCCCTATTGGGGAGCAAATACTGAGAAATTTCTAACTACTCCACTATTGGGAAGCAATAAGGAACCAGAAGATTATTGGGGTGGATTTCGTAGAAGTCTCTACAAGGATTATATTGAACCGCTTACTACACCACGTAGTTTGCTTCAATTAGCTGTTACTAGTGGAATTTCGGCAGATGCAGCAAGTAAATTAGTTAATCCGGATACTGTTAAGGTATGGGATGAAGCTATAGGAGCTATTCCAAAAGTTAATGAAGGAATACCGAAGCCGGGTATAAATCCTGTTGATAGTAGCACGCAAGCGCGAGTTGCTAAGTTGGCAGGATTGGATGTAGCGAATAGGCCACAACTTCCAGCAGCTACAAATCCGGAAGTAGCACCAGCGCGCGCTTCACGATTCATATCCGGTCCTGCTGGTGTCGCAGAAAACAAGTATTATCCTGTAGATACCGCTGCACCAACACCACGTATAGGTCAAAGAGAAGCTGGAACAATTCTACCACGCGAAACAGAAGGATTATATCAGATTCCACCAGATTTGGCAGCGCGCGAAGGATTAGATGTAGGACAAGGTAAGCCAGAAGAAGCTGTGCCAAGTCCACAAGAATTACATGATAGACCGGCTAATGAAGCAGCTTACCCATCTGCTAAAACATTTAATATTGAGCAACCAAATCAATATCCATTTACCACACCATCTGCTGAGCGACCAATACCAGCAAAACCACCGTTAGATGCAGTTAATGCTGCGCCACGAGTAATAACTGAACCTGAATCATTAGGTAAGGTGCCTGCTGGTCAACCAGATGTGCCAATTCCACCGGGTAAGGATATTTCTGCATTTCGCGCGGAATTCAGCACACCACATGTGGTGGCAGATAACTTTCCACAGGTAAAAGGTGTAGTAGACCCGATTTATAAGGCTAATGATGAAGGATTGAAATGGCTTGCTACGACGCAACGCGAGTTTGCAGATATTTCATCCGGTCTGAATACTGAAGATAGGCAGCGATTGATGTACATCTTAAATGGCGATGAAATACCCGATAGACCTGATTTGATGGCAAAAGCTGCAAAAGCAAAGAACTTGCTTGACCATGTATATGACATGGCAAGTGATAATTCACCAGAAAATATTGGATTCATCGACCGCTACATAACACATATCGAAAAGCAGCCAGATGACTTTAAGTCCGCTGTTGCAAGTATTGTAGACCATCAATTTGGTCAGAAAAGCGGTCTTTATCAGATTTTCTCCAGCGGAAATCTGGCAAAAGCAACTGGTGATATTGGCGATTTGTATGAAAAAGGAATTGGCTCTCCCACAAGTAATTTCATCAAGAAGCGAACTGGCGCGCTATCTGATATAGAGACCGATTATGATAAAATCATACCAACTTATTTGGAAAGTATGAAAAAGGTCATTTTTGATAGACCTGCTACTGACGAGGCAAAAGATGCACTAAAGAGCCTACCTGTTGGAAAGTTGAAGGAATGGGCAACAGCATATATCAAGAACTATACAAAATATGATGCGGATGCTGAACTCAGTAAGGCGTGGAATTCACTTGCTAATCAGATTGCGACTACGAACGCGCGCTCTGTCATTTCATTTAATCCATTAGTACACGCATATCACGCAGGTCAGCTACCTGCAAATATTTGGCCAGAGCTTGGCACACGCTATTCGATGCAGGGCGCGCTTCAGTTTCTGCAACATCCAATCGAAGGTTATCAAGAACTTGCCAAAAATGGGCTATTCAGTAACATGATTCGACCAATGCAATTTCAAACACCGATGCAAAAATTTGATTCTGCGAGTTACTACCTAAATATGGTAGAATCACTTGTAAAAGGAACTGGTTATTACGGGTTTAAGCAGCGCGCGCTCGATGCGGGATTAGATGATGCGGCTGCTACTATGCGCGCGATTGCCGAAACGAAAAATGCTACTGCTACAGTTGACCCCGCGCGCACGATGCGCTATTTCACACCAGAATCTAATATTCTTGGCGGACAAATGGGGCGACTTGCAAAGCAGTATCATCAAATACCAACAAAATTGGTGGAGCAATTCGCGCGCGCTATGGCAGATTGGAAGGAGAATCCTGCTATGGCAGCACGTTACGTAGCTGGTTCTACCATAGCAGGCGCGGGTTCAGTGGCAGGTTTACATACTCTACATATTAATCCATTAACCTTAGCTGGCTCCTATGCTGGTGGTGCTGGTCAATTTGGTACAGTTATGACATCAGCTATTCGCGATTTAGGTCGTGGTAATTTAGGTGCTGCATTAGGTGATATTGCTACATGGGCCGCGCCCGGTGGTGCAGTTGCTAAAAAGGGTATCAAGTTTGTCCAGGGAGAGTAATTTCCTGTACTACTATTATTACTGCAAAATCATTTGGTTTTGTTCCAGCCTTATAACCACCTCGCATAAATGTTATTGTTTCGAGGTTAGTTGCCTTTGCTAACATATGTAATTTTCCTTCTTGGTCCCAACCGATTATGTAGTACATCTACTTCTTCTTAAACTCATCGCTGCAACCATTCGGGTCAACCACTGCTAATCCCGATGGATTCAGTTTCAAGCCAAATTTTTCATTTTCTGCATAACTGATGATTTTATCATTATTGCACGCATTCGTGCCTGCATAATATTCGCAGTTTTTGCATTTAAATGGCCCTTCGGTGCCAGGCATATAGGCTTGATGCTCACTTATCTTGATTTTGCCGCGGTCTGTCATCTTTCTCTTTCTCCATTTTTACACCTGTAATTTTTCCAAAATATGTAGCAATATAGCTTGTTTCGATAGGTTGCCCGCAATGGGGACATTGTATGGATTTTGGAATTAAAAGTATTTCATCCCTTTTCATATTTTTTTCTCTAAAAGGAAAAAAGTCTGGTTTTATAGGGTTTGCCATGAATCCAATGCCATATAGCAGCAAAATCTATAGTATCGCAAGTTATATCAAATCTTAAATCTGTATTATAAAAAAATTCCATGTAATATCTCCCATTTTCTATAATACCAATTTTTACATGAAGCCCATTCACTGATTTTTTCCCGCCATATAATCGCGCAATCCTTCAACCACCTCATCTGGCATTACATACATCACAACATTCCCCCTAATCTCCGTCACAATTTTTCCGCTCTCATGGAATCCCTTCATTATCTCATCCAATTCTCCACTATTAAGATGGTATCCCATATGGTCCATTAGTTTCGCGCGCGTAATAGCATGTGGGTCGCGATTATACAACGCCTCGATAATCATCACTTTCTGGTTCGCATAACTACTGCGACCTTTTTTACCCATTGTCACACGCCGCGTATGCCCGATAAGTTTTTCGCATTCGATAATCGCTTCCTGCATCGCATCTAGCCTTATCTTCATCACCGGCTCTCGCGCCAGTGATAACAACATTGCCACTTTTAGCACGCTATCTCCAAATCTGCCTAGCGTGCCCGTTTCGTCTGTCACACCTTTTATTGTTCGCCTGAAATTATTGTACCAATCATGATAATATTCGCCTGCTTCTGTCTTATATAGCGGTTCAAATGGACCAGATAACTTTGCTACTTCCCGCACGTATTCCGCTAAAAGTGGGTAGTTAGGTGGGTTTTGAAGTGGATTGACTAGTGAGTTGATGGCGTTTTCTGTGTCGGCATAGATGATGAAAGTGCGCGCGAAATACCCGCCTTGAATATCCTTTTTCGCGAAAAATTCCTCGCTGTGCGCCGCGTTCGTTCCTGCTAGTATCGTAAGAGTTGCATCTTTTAGCTTAAAAGTTTCACCTTTCAGAAGTGACTCGTAATCACCTTCGTTATACGAGCGGTCGTAAAGATCTGTTAGAATGTCCATCGCAGCTTTATCTTCTACCATCGAGGAAGATAATTCAGAAGCAACGATATACGCGGTCGCCTTATTAATCACCACACCACCTGGCGCGGAATATGCTTGACCGAGCTTTTTCATTACTCCCTGTATTGAACTGCGACCACGTATGATGCGCGTGTTATTTACTGCTTTTACAATCTGATAACTCATTGAAATTGGTGGGCCCTTTTTGAGTCCACTCATAGCATGTAGCATTACATAGATATTTGGGTAGACCTTGTAAAGTTGGGCATCAAGCCATATGTTATCCTTCATTACTGCGCTTAGGGTTGCTAATGCAGCCCAATACCAGAAGGTTAGTGGTGATTCTAATTCTTTATGCTGTAATATAACTTCATCTATCCAATTGTATTGTGGCATTCATGCTTCTAATCAATTTCATGTAATATATCAGAAGGTGATAATTTTTTACTATTATCTGATTTCCCTGCTGCGTCACAGAGGGCGGCGATTCCATCTCGCAGAACCGCGTGCGCGTACAGGTAGTTGTACTCACCAGCAGCTTTCGTCAGGAGCGTCCGCAGCGTCGAGACGGGCACGCATGGTTCATTTTTATTCATAGTTTCTCCGGGTTCAATGAATCTTTTCTTTATCCATTCATGGGCTTTTCCAACAGGGGTACTAATATGTTTTATTGTCATAAACTAAATGCTTAAACTTACTCATCTCGTAATAATTCATTCCTTCTTCTACCTCGCATGGAATCACAAGTTCACCACGCGGAATGCTGCAAGTTTTGAAGTCAATCGGTCTAGTAAATTCATGCTCAAGTATGCTAGCTGCTTCTTGCTTTTTGTCGATTGGCACGCTGCACAGGAGCGCATCATGACTCTCAACCAAGATTTTAATCCATTTATGTCGCGCTCTAATTCGTAGAGCTGCTGCTTTAGTATTTTCACTGACTGTTCGCTGAGGCAAGTATGAGAATGCTTGTCGATAGAGATCGTCTCCGGTTCGTTCATAAAAGATACGTGTGCCTCCTACATGCGCGTCTACTCCATATGGAACAGGCGCGATTAGTTTCCGCGTTCGGTCAATTATTTGGATTACAGATGCTTGGAAAACAGCTTTTATTTTGGGTTGCTTTTCGTGGAAGATTTTGAGCGCGCGCTCAGCTTGCGCTTCACTAATCGTGAGGTTGATTTTATACTTCCTGGCTTGAGTATTAGTTTCAATCGCTGCGCGCCTTTTACCAGCTCCAAGGTGCCCCGCATGTCGAAGTGTTTTGCCAGCGAATCTAATAGGGGACTCATATCCCAGATTGCGTTTTGAATAATCAGCTTCTGTTCCTCCGAAAAACCACGAAGCTGTAAGCGCGTGATAATCATGTGTGTCTATCGCCTCCAGGGCATCATAATCCTCTGCGAGAAGAAATATTACTCTTGCCTCTGCTTGGCTGGAATCAGCTTGTAAGAATATCTCACCATCTTCCGGGACATACATCGAACGAACATCTGGCCCAATATCACCATGCTTCGTTAGCGTTTGAAACGCGCTGCCAAGTGACTTCTTCTTTTTCTTCTTTTTACCATCATCACCAATCTCTATTACTTCTACCGATGGTCGGATGGGTGGGTCTTGCTGTCCGGTACTAGAACGGCCAGTATCAAGACAAATGAAATAGGTAGTGTGCATCTTACCATCAAAATCCCGAATAGCAGCCAGATTATTACCAATAGTTTTACGAACACGACGTGATTCAAGAATGTTCTCAATGACTTGTCTCCTTGGCTTATCTTTTACTACGTTATTCAATAGCGATGTAAGAACTTCTTCGCCTGTTCCTTTTCGATATGGTATCTTTAGGTCATCATATAACAGCTTACCAACTTGCTTCCAGCTATTTGGATTGATATATTGCGTGGTAAGATTGAACAGCTCGAATCGTAGCCGTTCGTCCCACGAAATATACTTTCTTAGAAGTGATTCGCGAATAGCCGTATCAACGCAGAAACCATTCGACTCAATATGTAAATACAGAGAATGGAGAGGCATGATGAAGTTATGGTAATAATCATACAGCCCCAATTCATTGAGATCAATCTCTTGAGCATCATCTACCTCTAATGTTACGCACGCATCACGCGCGCATCCGATTAGCAAATCTTCCTTGCTACCTTCATACATTCCTTCATTTTTGTAAAAAGGTTCTTCAGTATAGATGCTGGTATTGAATGCCAGATTTTTTGGTAGTTCTGGATTAATGCAGAATGCCTTAAGCATCGTATCGCTATAGAGAGCATCTATTGGGAATCCGAGTCGAGTGATTTTGTCTTGGTCATATTTGAAGTTCTGGCCGATTTTCTTGATGCTTGAATTGTAGAGTAGGTGCCCCAATAGTATCCAATTGCTAGACATATCGCTGTCAGAAATGCCCCGCCACAGGTCAAAAGTAAGCCCCTCATATTTATTGAACGCCAATCCGATGCAAATGGGTATGCAGTTTTCTGCTTCAATATCGATGCTTAGTCGATTCTCCTTATGGTCGTTAATGAATTGATAGAGGTCCGCGCTGTTGCGCGCGATGTGCAGATTTCTGCTAGGTAATCTTATTTCGGGAAAATATGATTGGGCGAGCGCGCGCTTGAAATCAAATACGCATACTTGTCGCTTCCAATATTCGTGAACTTCGCCCTTCGATTCCTGGTGCAGAAAATGTGCGGGGTGGTATGTTGCGATTAGCTTCTTACCAAGCCATGTCGATAGAATGCTACCCCGATAATCATTTATCTTTGTCTTGCCTGTTAGTGCCCATAGCGCAGTGCCACCTAATGCCAGAATCACATTTGGATTAATTGCTTGTACTTCGCGGCGCAGGTCATCGATTTGAGATTGAATATCGATTCCCGCGGAGTGGGCGCGCGCTGTGAATGATAACTTTTTATCGCCTGCTGCGGGCACCATATACTTGCTTACATTGCTTATCCATAAGTCGCTGCGACGAATGCCAGCCATCTTACATATTCTATCAAACTCACGACCGGCTGGTCCCGTTAGTGGTTCTAATGTGGATTCTTCGGTATAAGATGGCGCTTCGCCTATCACCATTATTCGTGCTGATGGGTCGCCGCGTGCGGGAACGTAGATGCCAGGCATTAGTCGATGCTTACTCGATAATAGTTTTTTCTGAAGGAACCGATTCTATTCGCAGTATTTTGTTCTTCGCAATATTGAATATATTCTTCTCTAGTTGATTTCGCAAGAATCATTAATCTAACATCTGGTTGCCATCTACAATATTTATCAAATAATCCTTGTCTAATATCACCAATTTGTAGATCTTCATCAGTTTGGATAATCATTTGATTTGCTCCAATGCTTCCGCTCTTTTCAACCCTTCTAATTCTGGCTTATCCAATATCGCAGTAGAAAGTTTAATTGCCTCGCTCACATTACCAACAGAGATTCCTAATTTCGCTGCCGTTTTGCGAAGTGACCATTTACGACTGCGACACATGCGAATATGATACATATGAATGATTGTTACGCGCTTATACCACCTACGTTCGTGGGCGAGTGCTTCTTGGTAGGTCATTTTCTTAAGAACAAGTCATATAATTTTACATCTGGTTCTATCCCTTCTAGTTCTGCAATAAATTCTACACATCTCTTTGCAATTATACAATATTCCCTACTTGGATTCATATCATCACATTGACCATTTCGATAGGTTTTCCAGATTAGCGCACGCATTGTGGACGGTAATCTATACCAGTGCATCTTGCACATAAATAATTCAGGTTGAGTTACTGTTCTACAGTTAGTTGCGTGACAATGGTGTGCCATATGAAAAAGTAGGTTCATTGGATGTTTTGCAGCAGGCTGTCCTTCGTATTCTTATATTCCGAAGGCATCCAATGAACCTACTACCAACCCAGTTGTAACCGCTCGTTACTCATCTCATAAGAGATGGTGTTTGATTGGTATCTGGATTAGTCTTTATCTTCCTCATCTATTTCATCATCTTCCGATTCGGTATCTGATTCTTCATCTTCATCATCGTCATCTTCATCGTCAGTATCTTCTTCATCTTCATCATCTTCTACTTCGTCAGCATCATCAGCCAGTTCATCTTCCGCATCAACCGGCTTATCATCAAATTCGGTATCGTCGCTTTCGGGGAAGCAGCGAAGCATGTTCGTTCTCCTATTCGTTACAGGCTATGGATGCGTTAGCAGTCATTACACATTCACGCAGCAAACGGAATGCAGCCGTTTGGTCCGCGCTCATTGGTGTATTGTTTAGCAAAATGAAAGCGAACTTTCGCGCGCCTTCTCTAATCGCACCATAATGCACCTGTTGTTCAGGTGATGGCGCGTGGTATTGGAACCAGTTTTCAATATCTGAATCAGTAATCATCTTATGTGTCCTATTTCGTTAAGCAATTCATTTACAATAAGATTGTTTTCCACCTCTGGAGTTAAATGCTTAAGCACTTCAATAATTTTATCACATTCTGATTGAAGATGAGAAAGTCGCTTCTCCAATCTTTCCCTAGTTGAGACGCGCGCTCCCTTAACCAATAGAGCTGATGAATAACCTTTACCACCTATTTGCCCATATTCCTGATTAACAGGAATGCCAGGTGACAGTTTATCACACATAACTAAACCGATTCAACATTACGAACCGGACGATACTGATGATTGATTCGATTGACCACGCGGCCCTCGAATGTATCATTGGTAATCATTACTTCCAATTCCTTGCCTTCTGCAGCAGCAAGTTCGATACGTTTGGGTTCGCCCTCCACACCGATGGAACGCAGAAATCCAATGATGAAACCGCGCGCTCGCGGATTATCGTTAAAATTCCATCCGGCCGGTGTGGGCACGCCAGCAAATTCAACACTACCATTCTCTGCATTACGGATAATAGTTCCCTCGATGGGCCAAATCGTGCTCGTTTCGGGGTTATCCCCTTTTGATGGCTTTTGTAGCACGCGGTCCACTTTGACCACGTACCACGCGGGAACCACTATCTTATTCCTTAGATAATCACTTTCGCTAAGTTCGACGATTGGCATTGGTTCGTTCCTCAGTTGTGTTGGATGCTGTTATGTTGATAAGTTTGTGTTTGTTGTATGTTGTTATTCTTAGTTGCTTTTCCTCCATTTCGCTTTGTGTCCATACAGCTTGTCCACATCTAATTTCTTATCCAATGATACGCGCTTGTATCGTTTCGCGCGCTTTATCCAATTACCGCGAGATGCACGTCCCATTACTGGGTTATCTCCATTACATCAAGCACCATTCTAATAACTTCCTCTACTGAAAGATTTGGAAATCGCTTCTTTAGATATGCAGATAATCTTTCCATAACTGCGCGCTCTTTCTCATTCATTATTTAATCCCCTCATTTATTTTATCGATAGCCGGTTTAATCCAGGTGTTATAAAGAGGTTTATCATTTACTATAATTTCCTTGTCAAGTAGAAGTTGCGTGCGAGCAAAATCTTCATTTGTGCTACTTGTCAGTATTGCGTAATCACCACCAGAATCAGCATCGAACCCTTTTTTTATGAAGCTGTGATACACTTCCTCACAATACGCTGGTATCATTGGTGCGATTCTCTTACCAGCGGTAACTATTGTTCGGACAATATTAACGGTATTTCCAGCAGATTTATATTCTGCTTGTATCAGATGACTTATGAGAATGATGTTTACGTGGTGATATTTGCAAATATCCTTGGTGAGTGCGACAAGTTCTAAGAGTGCGGCTGCTTCTGCATTATAATCTTCCATCTCGTTTACAGCGATACCAGCTATTAGCTTGCCAGCTGCGGCACCGCTTTGACGGGTTATTCCCGTTTTCATTTGTTTTGCCTGTCGAAGGATGGCATTCGCAGCAGTAGTGGTGCTATCAATGATTATCGTTTTGTATGGGCAATTAACTTGTAATTTTTCGAGCTGAGCGCGCGGGTCATTCCAGTTTTTATAATCTTCGTAATGAATTTCCTTTGGACTGATTCCCCACTTTTTCATGGGAATTAACAGGCTGTTCATTTTCTGGTCAAATGACAGCCAGAATTGTGGCTTCGGATAGCTCAATGCTTGCGTAGATTTCCTAGTTCCTGCCGTTCCGATTAGCATGATGTATTGCGAATCTATTTTTGCGACAGACATATCGGTCATGGTTTTTCTTCCTCATATTTTATTTCCTGCACTATTTCTATATAACTCTTTATTACATCCTTGAATCCTTCAAATTCCTTTTCATTACCTGCAATAAGAATTAATTTGGATACAGCCTGTATCCTCAATGTAATTTCAAGAAGTTGTCGATGATACCGCATCATTATTTTTTTCCTATAAAATAAAGAAACGCAATCATTATTGCTGCTACTGCTGCTGAAGTTACTGCTGAAGCAAATGCTTCCGGCCATCCCATATCAGTTATTCTCCCAGAAATGTAAACACAGCAATAATACTAATTAGAAGTAGCGCGAATATGAATGCCTCGAATATAATTGCTATCACATGTTTCCAATCTCTTTCCAATCTGCCATCCATCTGTTTCATAATCACACCTCATGCAAAGTAGATATATGCGACCCGGTTTGTGCTGCTTGATGAAGTCATGATTACAAATCATTCTGCTGATGAAGTTGATTAGTCGTGTCATAATCCTTCCTTTTCTAGAAATTCGAGTATCGTATCGTGTTCCGGTTTCTTCCTTACCTGAATACATTCGCTACAATGCGGTTTCGTTAGTTTCATTGCGCGCGTATCCATAATCATTTCGCCACCACATCGGTTGCAGAGCGCGCGCTTACCAGCCACTAACTTTTCATGAACGTAATGAGAACATGCGGGAAGATTGCAGCGAAAAACGGTATAACCATTCTTGCCGAGAACGGTTTTTTCGTAGCGATGAACGTGTTTAGGAGTCACGATTAGCCGCTTCCAAAAGGATTTTTCTATCTGCTCTACCTAATTCCACATTTTCACAATCCTTAAATTCGATTCCACTGGTAGCTAATACATATCTAACTAATGCTAATATTACTTTCCATTGTCATTCGGTCATTTAGTTTACCGTCTCATCCTTATGATCGCTGTTATGAACAATATCATTATCATCCGCCCATTCTTGTGCCTCATCAATTGCGCATCACGGGCACAAATCACCGAGAAATATACTTTTCTCGTTATCACGTAGCATCAAGAACCAACCGATACCAGATGGTATCTTTTCATGCAGAATGATTAGTATCTTTTTCACTTCATCTTCAGTCATGTGGCTCCCACGGTTTCCCTTTTATGAAATTTAATCTGATTGTTTCCTCTCTAATGCCGGTATCAGCCTCGCATACCACCTTAAATTGACAAAAACCATACTTATTCTCGCAATGCGTGAAGTTTGGTGGAAAGAATCCTATCTCATCATATGCGAGTAATTGCTTGGCCCAAAATGGCAAGATGATTTGCGACCACTCAAGCAGCCGGTCTGCACTATAAGAGATGATGGGTCTGATGAATTTTTCGCTGGCCTTAAGCGACTTCTGAAAGCCGATTTTGTTAATGATGATACCGCGCGATTTCATCAGAATTACTTGGCCCATGAATTGATTGTTCAACGATAAACTATCCCTACGCTGCTTCATCGTTTTATGGTCAACCGGATAAATCCCGTTATTCGTATCGACCGCAAGGTCCAGCTTCGCTTTCCACAAAATGCGAATCTCATCATCTTCATAGATGACTAGCTGCTCGACGTGTTCTGCGAATAGTGGAATCCATTGGTCATGCTTGTAGTAATCAAAATATTCATGCATCGTGTTCTTCGCCAGCAACACGTCCTCATCTGATGTATTCACGATGCCAACTTCTGATTCATCAGTAAGATATTTATTCGTGGGAAGATAGCCATTCTGATACTCGATACCAGCTGCAAAGCCTATATCGATTGCATCAGTGCGCGATTTACCCGCGATAAGTGATTTGTGATACCACTCCAGAATTGTATGAACTAACGAACCCATCTCAAGCGATGACGATTTGCCACCGCTTGAGACAAGATGCAGATTAAATCTGAAATCGGTAAGGCGCGCGCACGACATTAAAGTTGATAATATCGTTGCGTCCAGTATAATATTCTTTTTCTTGATTAGCGGAATCATCTCACATCCGATAGACTAAATCGAGTGGGCCGAACTTCTCTACCATTCGATTAATATATTCCATTAGAGCCAAGTGATGCTCCACTTCTATTTCAGCTTTATTATGACCACAGATAATCATGTATCGGATAGTCATTAGAGCTTCGTCATCTCCAATGTCTTGGCAAATTCCTGACAAATACTTGAATCACAATCTTGGAATTTCACAGACATGTGCCGAAACTGCGATGCGGAAACCGCGTGAAATGTTTGCGCGAGAATCATGAAGTTGCCACGCAGAAGATTATACTTGTAGAGAATATCTATTCGCTTGTGCATTTCATCGATTTCGCTATTGGGTCGCGCGCCTGCTGGTTCAGTAGCCATAACCATTTTCCATTTCTTCCCCAAAAGTTACCTTATCAAAACATGGCTCACATAATCCGCTAATAAGATATTCGCGTTTACCTGCATCGCTCATGATACGTGGCGTTGCTTTACAATCAATACATATACCTTTCGCATGTGCTTCAGCTTTTGTCATGCCGAATGCAGCGCGCGCTATCGTATCTTTCAGTTCTTGCAAACTACTTGGCATCGGTTTCCTCAATTCTTGCTTCTATCCAGTGATCAGTGCTATTTAGATGTTCAATAGCTTCATTCAAGCTATCGTATTCTGTTTGGGCTAATATATAACCGGGCATACCTAATTCCTCGGTATTACGATGCTCGCAAGTTATGCAGTAGAAAATTACTCTAGTCATTTGGCAGAATTCACAATGGCCTGCGCAAGTTCCTTTACTAGATTAATCTCGTTCCACGTGACATTATCGCCATTCTTGTTCATTGCTGCGGCGAATTGCGCGCGCTTCCGTTCCACAATCTGATGAAAGAAATCATCGATGCTGCCCTGCGCGAGCATATACGTAGCAACAACCGCGTTAGATAGCTGGCCAATACGAATGAAACGACCTTCAGCTTGCTCTTCGTTTGCTGGCGCCCACTGTCGTTCATGAATGATGCAATCGCTACATGTTTGCAGATTTAATCCTTCGCCAGCTGCTAATGTGCTAGCAACTAACACACGATAATTAGGGCTATTGAATTTGTCCTGCACTTCGCTGCGCGCTTCGCTCGACATGCCACCCGTTAATTTGAGTGGCATTGCGATATTCTCTTCGCGGCAATGCTTTGCGATTTGGTCGTAGATTATCTGGCCGGTATCAATGTGATGAATGAATATGACCAGCTTACGTTCCGTCTCTTCCAAAAATTCCATTGCGTGCTCAATTGTATTTGGAATTTTGGCAAGGCCGGTTAGGTGGCGCATACGCGTAATGCGTGCGAGCACGTTTTGGCTAGTTTCAAATGAATCTTCTTCGCCACCGATTACTGCGGTATTCCAGAACTTGACGAAATCGTTTACTTCGTCATTGTATTGCTTCTGCGAATCTTCATCCATATCGCAATAGTATGCATTGCGCTGGATAGCTGGCAATTCTGGCATGACTTCCGCGCGCTCGCGACGAATTACTATGTCGCTCACGTATTCCTTGAACTTTTTGGGATTATTGATTCCGCCCATCTTGCGATGCGCGCCATCCCAATAATAATCAACCCAGCGGTTCAAGAATCCCTGATATGACGAGAAGCGAATCGGGTCGAGCATATTGAGCACAGGAAAAAATTCACTACCGCGATTCTTCCAGGGTGTGCCACTTAGCGGGATGATATGTGGAATCTTGCTAACGATACGCCTTACCATTTGCGTGCGCGTGCTATCCGGATTCTTGATTTGCTGGCATTCGTCCAATATTACCGTTTTGATGCCAGCATCCACGAATCGCTGAATGTTAAAACCGCTTGTGACAGTCTTGCCTTTTACGGTGCGAACTTTCGGCACCAGCATGTCATAGCTAATAATGTAAACTTTGAAACCGGGAATTAGCCGGTCGGTGCTAGTCTGGATTACTTGTGGCAGATAATTCATGCCCAGAATGCGCACGATTTCAGAAGCCCACTGATATTTGATACCAGACTTCACGATTGCGAGAACTGGTAACGATTCTTTGTGAAACTTAATCCAGCCGCACGCTTGCACCGTTTTACCGAGTCCCATTTCATCGGCTACTAGCATCCTGCCATTCGCGCGCTCTATTGCTTTGCATCCTTCGATTTGGAATGGGTATAAACGTTTTGCAGAGCAGAGCGCGCACATGGTCTTATTCCATACGTGCTTACACCTTTCGTCACCATCAAAGATTATCGATTCAAACGGGCTACCGGAATCGATAACTTTCGTAATGTTGTGACCGCATTCGAGAAGAATTATCTTTTTCTTCTCAAATGTAAACGACGAACGCTCTTTCGCGATTTTGCCGCACGTTGGGCACGTTTCCTGCAAACGTGTAATCTTATAACTTGGTGTTCGGATTACATGTTCCTCATACGTTACTTCAACTTCGCCACCAGAGCGGATAGCATCAATCGCGCGGTCATCTAGTGCCATGCTTGCGCATGCTTGTGGGAGCGCGCCTAATTCTATGGCTTTATTCTTCCATAACGTGCTGTGCCCGTCACCCGGTGTGAGCGCGTGCGCGATTTCATGCTTTATCGTATCGATGATTTCGAAATCTGGATGCGTATCGATGTGATGCGTGTTTAGCCAAATGCATTTATCCTTGTAAATGCACTTACCCATTAGCAGGTTGGTTGTGACGAGTTTGACGCGCCAATCACTGAGGCCATATTTATCGAGCAGAGCGCGCGCTTGCTTTACTGCATCTGTTCGTTCCATGATTAGTTCACTCCCTTAGCATATCGCGCTTTGGCTATTTTCCAGCCATCATATACATTTTGCCAATCCTGCCACGTCTCCGGTAGAGGTATTTCTGCTTTCTTGTGCGCGTCGATACTGTCTTGCGCGTATAGAATAATTGCACAGTCGATGAAAAATTCCTGTGCTTCTACCTTATCTTTGATTCGCATAGTAAACTGTTCTAAGGTCATATTATTCTCCTACTTTTGGCGAATGCACTTTGCAGGTTTCCCATCCACTACGCCGACAAGTGCATCGAATCATGCGATTCTCCGCTTGTTCATGATTTGGCATACACCATCTATCAACAAATTCCTGAAAGGATGGCGTTTTGATTGGCGCGGTTTCGAGTAATTCGCGTATTCGCTCGCTGATTGTCTTTGTGTGATATGCCATGATTATCTCCTTATTAATTACGGATGATGAACCTTGCAAATACCCGGTGTTTCCGCGCAAGTACAAGATTCGTTAGCGGTAACAGAATACATTTTCTCTAGCTTTGCCTTGTATTGCTCAACGGTTAGCCCGTATCGTGCTGCTGTGGCCGCATATATACGGTCCTCTTTGGACATACGCGGTTTACTAATGACGGGAACCGCTACTACTGCGGCAGGCTTATACGATATGTCATACTGCTTGAACTTTTCGCGTTCTTCCTCTCTTAGCGACGGAACGATTACGTTGAGATACTTTTGGTCGAGGTCCGCGCCAATACGATTGAAAATCATTGCTTCACGTTGTGCGATGAAACGCGCTTCAATCGCTTGCGCAACGTCATATCGGTTGCCTCCGGCATCCGATATTTGATGTTCTATGTCTACGATTGCGGTAACGTTGCTCGTGAAATACGTTGTTGCTACCTCTTTGCAGAATTGGCGAGTGAGTTCTGCTATGCGGTCAGCGCGCGTGTCATTGGTAATAGGCGCAGTAGCTACGCTATTCTCTTTCGCATGGCAAACCGCGCACAACAGCATACCATTGATTACTTCGCACAGTCCGGTATTGGAACATGCTTCACACTGCGCGCTATCGGTGTGGTCGGCTTCGTTGCGACCACAGACCGCGCACTTATCATGTAACGATTTATTAAATGAATGTCTCATATATCACCTATGCTTTGGTAGCAGATTGCGGTGCGGCCTGTGAGATGCGCGGACTATTGAATGCGACCATCGATTCGTATGTATCAAGTATAGCCGATTCCAAATCTGAAAGAAATGTTTCGGTGAGCGGACGCAGAAAAAAGTATGGTTTCGTATCCTGCTCGCGCTTGACGAGTGAACAGGGAAACAAAACGAACAAACCTTTTTCCGGTTCATCGCAGATTGTGAATCCGACTAGCTGGCAACCGCGCATGAACCCATCTGTATCTGACGAGAATTCGATTGCTGCTTTCGCTACGCGATTACCTTTTTTGGTGAGAAAAGGCATTACCTTGATTTGCATGATAAATCTCCAATCTGCTAGAAGCGTAATTGCTTCGTCGGATGCTGGAATATTTCTACTCCAGCATCCTGCGAAAAAATTACGCGGTCTTGATTGTGTCGCCGGTCTGTTCACAAATCAGCACGGCCAATTCTTCCTTGTCGGCTTCTGTCAATTGCTTCCACTGCAACATGAACGACTGCGACGTTTCACCGGGTAACATGAAAAAATCTTTGATAAGCTGAACGCGCGTTTTTTCCATTGCTGTTCTCCTTTTGTTAAAGTAATCCTGATTTAATCATCAGGATTACTGCTACACGCTGTTCTTTTGTGATTGCGTTCGCTTCGTTCCATGCTTCGTAAACGCGCATCTGACATTTCTTGCAGAATACATGCGCGTTTCCTTCAAAATCTGTATTTTGGTCAATACGCACG
>Ga0207029_10023_pt1 | contig 37479 bp, 46 predicted proteins | sample Alteio_BWMinCont_39_FD_153282 | JGI IMG/M metagenome (GOLD analysis project Ga0207029, IMG submission 153282) | Enriched cells from forest soil in Barre Woods Harvard Forest LTER site, Petersham, Massachusetts, United States -... | ecosystem: Environmental > Terrestrial > Soil > Temperate forest >...
GGGTTGGTAGACTGCGCCCAAGTTGGCTTATTGGTGGTTGCATCGTAGACTCCTTGCGGCAAACGAACGTCAAAAGCGTACTTGGCCATGAACTGTTCGAGTGTGAACGGGTTTTGGTAACCAAAAACTTGGCCGACAATTTTATCGAGTATTTCTTTGGCTTTGGTTGCATCCATATCTGTTATTCTCCTATTTTCTGACTTTTTTTCGGCTTGATGACTGGGAGGCTAATAAATCTTGTAGGTTCATGGGCTGGGCTGGTGATGATTGAGTCGGCGTAAAGCTTGGCGGCGTGGCAATTGGTGTCAGTGGCGGTGATATCGTTGGGACTACGGGTACAGTTTCTAGAGATGATGGTGGTGCAGCCGGACCTGATTGCTCTTTGAATCTCGATGGCAACTGTTGAGACGGCGCGTAATTTTTGAGCTGGGCATTGGTGGGCATGTGCCGGGCAACGGTGCTCGCATCGAGTGTACGGGCTTTAACACACGGCAGCATTTGGCCGTCGTTGCTGAGGCGCAGGAAACATTCGCGGGTGTTCAGCGACGTAAGCATTTGCACGCGGATGTCAGTTTCTTTGAGGCCTTTTTTGTGCTCGGCTTCAACGATTTCTTTTGGCAGTTCGATGGTTAGATTACCTTCCAGCGCCCTGGCGTCTTCTTCGGAAACCCGGAAGACATAATAATTGTAGACGTTGGTGAAAATGGCGTCTTGCAATGGCTTTTCGATCTGGCCAAAGTATTGTTGTGTCAAAAATACGAACAAGTTATATTTGCGAGCTTCGGCAAGAATTGATGCCAGTGCCGGGTTCTGCACTACCGACACTTCGTCAATAATCAAAATCACCTTCTCATTGAATGCGTGGGCTTGGGCAAGCAAAAAGATTTGCTGGATGAGCAGCCCGGCCAGTGTTTTGACGACTTTTTCGCCCATGCTGACTTTGTTCAGCGAAAAGACCGTTAAGAAGTTACCACTAATAAGCTGGGTAAGCGAGGCCGCGTTTTCGTTGGTGTTAGCCAGTGACGGCTGCATCTGCATTTCGTCTACTAACGATACGATTGGCGAAATTGCTTCATTGTAGTACTTGGTGCGCAGCTCGTTAAAGTCAGCCCCAAAGAAGTGGACAACGTTTTCCGGCACATAGCCTTGCACATGGCCGAGCACCTGATTACGAAGCTCTATATCTGTTACAAAGCGTTTAAGCATATCAAGCGACATCGATTGGGCAGTCATTAGCACAAATAAACTCATGCGTAGCACTCGTTCTAGTTTGGGATTGTGCTGATCCGCTAATAACGATTTAAACAGCGTACCAGTGAGTTCGGTGGCTGCCGAAATGTCCGTGCCCGCACCACCAAACAGTTCGGTGCCTTCGTCCTGACCTTTGAAATCCAGAATCTTGGTGTTTTCGATGCCGCGCAGATCGTCCGCCAAAGCAGCATGTGGATCGATAACCACCACACGGTAATTTTGGCGCACGCCGCTGCGGTTTAGCCGGTCGATCATCAGGGTAATTAGTTTTGACTTACCGCTGCCGCTGGCGCCAATGATAAATGAGTGCTTGTCGAAATCGTAACTAGTGAGCGGCAAATAGTAATCTTTTGGCAGGTACGGAAAGGTATCGACTTCGAAGATGGCGTTCAGGTTTTCACTCTGTAGCATGTGCATGCTTTTTTGAATATCCAGATATTTGGGCTGCTTCTTGCGCAGATATTTGGTATTGGCCACAAAATCGACTGCCAGCAAATTGGTTGGCAAATTTAAGACCGTTTTTTTGGCAGCCACCGGCAAACCAGCGGCATTTTTAAAGTACAGCTTCATGGCAACATGCGCTTTTGTAGGGTTCATGACTTTCATACTAAACAAGGCGTGTGTTAGCTCACTAGACTTTTTGACAAGATATTTTTCGCGCAGATCAAGCAAATTACCGCCGCTTACAAACTGAACAAAGCGCAATCTTCCATGGTTGCCTGGCACCGCAATCTGTTCGGCAGTCACTGGCCGCAGGACGACGCCTTCTAGATTGTTGGACAGTAGCCCAACGTCTTTATTGGTTCCCACATAATAACGAACAGTACTGTTTTCGATAGTTACCAGCAGCTTGAAGCTCCGGAGCGTGCCAATATATTGCGCCACGCCCAGCAGTGTTTTGTGCCACTGCTGCTGGTTATACGTATCACTTAATAGGTACAGCTCATACCAATATTGCATGCCAAGGTGAGAGGATGGTTCCATTGCTTCCCATTATAACCATATTCACTCTTTTTGCTTACTTTATACCGGTTGTGCCTAGATTACCCTGCTACACCGGACAGGGCACCAAAGTACTCTTTGCGAGCAAATGGAACCTACAAGCTTTACTAAAATCTATATATATGCGATAATAATATCCAATGAGAGACATTGTTACACCTACTGAGGCCTTCCTTCGACGCGCAACAGTGGACGGCTACAGCATGCAAACCCCCTTCATTCACCCTTTGATTGGAAAAGAGATCTCTGGCGAGCTAAAAAGAACTGGCTACTTGGTTGACTACACCGAGCTAAAGCCAACAACAATTTTTAAAGAAAAGGGCATGCGGGTCGCCCGTTTGGTTCATGAAACGCTGAACGAAATGCTCTGCAGCATAGAGGGCAAAGACGAAAATCATATCCCGCTTTTCAGCGTGAGGGTTTTCGAACCTGGCCAACACGACACCACCATCCACAGAAACCATCCTAGTGTCGGGCCATGGGCCATAGGCATTACACTGAGCGGAGCAGCACCATTTAACGTCTATAGACAAGATCAGCTTACTGGGTACGAACAAACAATACCCCTTATCGGTGACGGAACAGACCCTGTCCCACGCGATTCGATGAATGCCTGTGCCGGTTCGGGATGGGCGCTCTATACCAAAAACGAACTCATACCCCATAGTAGCGGCCTTGTGAATTCTGACACTCAAAGAGAGCTACTCATTTTATACGGACTTCGGGCTTAAGACACCCTACACCCTAGGTTCATACGCACTACCTAAGGCTAAACGGTGGGTATTTATCGGTTACCAAAAGAAATGCGTATGCATTAACCCTAACGCTCCATCTGCCGACGCCAACTACAAAGTCGAACAGACCCTTCGGGTATCGGCCAGTGAATACTATGGCAAACCACGCGATGATGGTAGCAATTGCGGCAATGATGACGAGCACCGCCAATACAACATAGTGGGGTATGGCTAGTAACCACTTTACCAGTGGCAACCAGCGGTTAAGGTCTCGCTTTACGTTAGGGTAACCGACGTCCAAATGTACTGATTGGGCTTCAACGGTAGAAGGATACCGATCAGTAAGCAAGAACAGATAGGCCCCGACCCTGGCCGCGAACCGATTCAGCTCCAGGGCGAAATCGAACCACCAGCGTGGATACCGTTGCCGGAAAAGAATCACAAGGGCGGTTACCGCAAAAAGCGCGGACACAGTGTCTCCCCCGTTTGCCATGGCTCTCTTACCGGCTTCGTGCATAAAGCCATGACCACCAGACGCGGTCAACAAGGATAGGATAATCAACGCTGGAATGCTCCACAAAATACGAAAGAACGAAGTTAAACGATCGAGTTTTTCCGGGTAGTCGATATCAAACTTAGCCGCATACGTTTCTTCTTTTGTTGCCATTGCAGTTACCTCCTTGGTTACTGGAACTACGTACTATAAAAAGTGTAGTCCTATTAACAATAAAAACATAGAAAAAGCAGGACGCCGAAACTTCCGAGATCTCTCACTTCTAGACTACTTTTATAACTACATTGCCTGTTTTTTGTCCCGATTCAACATACCTGGTAGCTTCAACGATCTCATTAAGCGAATACGTTCTGTCTATTACTGGTTTATAGGCACCAGATTCAATGAGTCGTTTAATATACTCCATTTTTTCTTTATTGATTTTAGGTATTGGGAATATGACCTTTCGGCTACCAGTCAGTGCGAACCAGACCGCTAGGAGCGGATTTTGTCCATAAGAGCCAAGTTCCGTAGAGTAATATTTCCCTGCTGGAGTGAGAAGTTTTTTGCACGCGCCGTACGAGCTTTTGCCTACTGCATCAAAAACAAAGTCAAACGTCTCGTCTACTTTAGTAAAGTCTTCTTTCTGGTAGTCAATAACCTTATCTGCGCCGAGTAACTTTATGAGCTTTAGATTTTTTGTGCCACAAACAGCGGTCACTTCTGCCTTTAAATGTTTTAGTATTTGTATGGCAGCTGAACCGATTGCACCCGAAGCCCCGTATACCAATACTTTTTGGCCTTTTTGGATACCCACTGCTGTAATCACGCTGAGCGCATATGTCGCTCCTTCGCCAGCTGGGGCCATCACTTGGTAACTGAAACCTTCTGGCATTTTTGCCATAGACCCATCGGCCGCCACAGTCATATACTCCGCGTGCGCACCAGACCGCACATCCTCGAAACCAAAGACTTTGTCACCCACCTTAAAATCTTTGACATCAATGCCGACTTCCACAATCTTGCCAGCAAACTCGCTGCCCGCAACTGGCCTTTTGGGTTTTATGAGACCGGTAAAAAAGCGTGACACAAAGTACCTTGCGCTTCTAAAGCCGGTATCCGTCCGGTTTACCGTGGTGGCATAGATTCTTATTAAAACCTCATTGTTATGAGGGGTCGGCTCTTCCACTTCTTTAATATGAAGTACTTCCGGAGGTCCATATTTAGTGTAAACAGCTGCTTTCATCCGTGTTAACTATACCAAAAACTCAGGATACTCTAGCTTATCTGGGAATCATTAACCAGTTAGCCGCTAATCTCCAACGGTACCTGTTTTGACTTCTCCGGCTCGTTTGTAATTGGCGAAGATGACGCCGTTTGGCGTGACTACACTATCCGTTAATGTAAAGGCTGCGGCTATACCGTCCTCACCGAACAAGCGTTTACCGACGCCAAGCGTGATGGGGAATGTCATGAGGCACAGCTCATCGACCAGGTCATATTTGAATAATGTCCGGGCCAGGTCGCCGCTGCCGTGGACTTTAATATCAGAACCATCGCTATCCCTGAGCTTCTTGATGTCATCTACGGTTTTTAGGAACACCGTGTTTTGCCAATCTGACTTGTCCAGAGTGGTGCTGGCACAGTATTTGGTGACGTCGTTTATGCCTGGCCACATGTCGGCGTGCTTAGGCCAGTAGTCAGCAAAAATCTCAAACGTCTTTCGACCCAAAAGAATGTCCGTGGACTGCATCCATTTTGCCATGAAGTCGCCAGCTGCTGCATCGGCTTCGGCGAAATAAGGCGCTGCCCAGCCACCGTACTTAAAGCCGCCTGACTCATCTTCCTCCGGGCCGCCAGGCGCCTGCATGACACCGTCTAGTGTTATAAACTCTTGGACAATTATTTTTCTCATGTCTCGCCTCCTTCGTTAACTATCACATCCTCAAAAGTTTAAGGTCAAAAACATTTATATTCTTAATCGTGTTTTTGTCTGTGAAGTGTCTCACAACAAAAAATCTAGCCATGATATTCGAGCTATTTTGACTTTTGCTGGGGGTGCATAAGCTTTGTAATAATTGCGTACGTCCCCATCCCCAAAACCAGTGAGCAAATAACAAGTATCAAAAAATACCAGTGCGACGCATAGTGGTATAGGCCATCATTGATCTCAGCCGAGTAACCCCCACCAAAATTGAATTCAGTAACCATTATATGATAGCCGCCGAGCCACGACCATGCAGTGTATTGTGAAGTAGAAACAGAATTACATGGAAGCGAGCATATCGCGCCATAGCTTGTAGAAATGCGCTCAAAAGGAAAAGGAAGCACTAAAAACCAGAAGAAACTTGGTAATAAGAATCGTACTATTTTCTTAAGCTTGCTCACTGCATTTACCTTATAAGACTCATAAGCAATTAGCAAACGAAGGAAATACATAAAAACCTCCATTTTCTGGAGGTCATACTACTAATGATTCATTTGGTACGCCTTAAGATACGAGGCCAAAACTTTACTTCTTAGAAATTTGAATGAAAGTCCGCTAAATTAATGCGCACTTACTTTCCTATATAGTTTAGAAAGCTGTAAACTTATCGAATGGACAACCAATTCAAACAAAATGCACTAAGTTGGGGTGATGACGGTGCCAAATGGATAAACCGTTTGCCCGACATGATTTTGGAATATGAGAAAAAATGGGAGTTTAAAGCCAGAAAGCCCTTTGAGCTTAACTACAATTATGTAGCTCCAGTTGACCTACTGGATGGCACAAAGGCAGTTTTAAAAATTGGTTATCCAAAAAACCGCGAGTTTCAATCCGAGATTACCGCTTTAAATACGTTTAATAGTACGGGTATCTGTCGATTACTAAAGGCAGACCATGAAAATGCCGTCATTCTTATAGAGCAAGTTATTCCAGGCACTGTAAGTGGAACGATAGAAGATGATGATGAAGCCACGCGCATCCTTGCGTCTGTAATGAAAAAACTCCGAAAGCCTTTGCCTGACAATAACAGCTATATTTCTATTACTGAATGGGCCAGTGTGATACCTGAATATAAAGCAAAGCATGCTGATGATAGCTTGTTGCCGATTCACCTACTAGATAAAGCAGAGATGCTGTTCAACCATTTAATTCAAACTTCAGAAGAACCAGTGTTACTGCACGGAGATTTACACCACTATAATGTCCTATTTTCTGATGAACGTGGGTGGATAGCTATCGACCCAAAAGGTGTAGCCGCTGAGCCAGCTTATGAAGTGACAGCTATGATTAGGAATCCGTACGATAAAATTGAAGAAATAGCCGATTTGCAGCCTTTGCTCAAACGTCGAATAGATATATTGTCTGAAGAATTGAAATTTGATAAAACTAGAATTCGTGACTGGTGCTTTGCTCAATGCATTATATCGGCAATATGGAGCGTCGAGGGTGTAAAAGGTCCTAATCATGCTTTGCGTGTTGCTAAAGCCTTAGATAACTTAGTTATATAAAAAGACGCTCAGTTAAAGCGTCCCTTTTGGTTTCTTTGTGTGCAGCACTGCTTGTGAAAGCGTAACTAAATATCTAAAGTAAGTTGGCCAAGCCGTGGCAAGTTGATACGAGCTTCTTCTTTCATTCTCATTACTTGCTCAAGTGCAAAAGTACCTAAGGATGTAGAGGGGCTTGGTGGATACGCTTCGCCAAAAACTGCTATTGGCAAGTCCGAAGCGACTCCCACCTCGTGGCCGTACCAACCACCAGTTAAATGAATCTCTGTCTCGTCTTGATTATCATGCCATTCAACTGGACCAATAGGCTTAGGCTTTGATAGAACCACGTCACCCGTTTGTAGGATCTGACCGACCGTAAGTTCGGCTGGCAGCACACCCCTTGTCCTCTCTGATTGCAGTTGTAGTGGGATTCGAGGTGCCACGATTCGATGACTGCCATTAGCAAAATCCAAACCAATACTACTATTGAAAGCAATATAAGGCTTACCACTTATGACTAGTCCGTTGGCCAAAATATCTCCATCTTGAAGCGCCGAGGGTTGCGCAAAATCCTCACCACGGTACATATTTACGCCGCTACCATAATGTTCAATATGGCCTGCAAGATCGTAAGGTTTTGTCCCAAAATACATGCTGTAATAGTAAACTGTTTTACGTAAATTACAAACAGGAATTGGTGTAGACGGTGGACAAAAAGCTACACCTTATTAGAGAAAAGATGGCTCGCTGGAGGAAGATTTTGGAGGTGTCTTATCAAGAGTATTCGTTAAGTAACTAGAGTCAGGGACTTACACTCAGTACTTAGATTCGCCATCCAGTAAGTATCAATCGTTTCCATAACGGTTGCATTAACGAGTGAATACTACCTACCGTAGAGCGCAAGCGCAAGCCCCAACTCATTGGTAGAGAGTTGATCAACTTTGGCATTTAAAGCGGTAAGAATAGAGTCTTTTATATCGCAGTCAGCGGCATGAATAAGTAGACCATGGGTATGGGCGTTTTTAACAAACTCACTATCAATCAATTCAATTGGGCAATGCAGCACATCAATATTGCCGAGTAAGGCATTGTTGATCGCGAGCGTTTGACCAAGTTTCTTATCCATCCATCCTGGCAGGACGGCCACAAGGGTGCCGGTTTTGAATGACGGCTCCAATGCTTTGATACGAGTAAGATTGTAGGCGTTAGGAGAGGTAAACTCGATGACGCTTGAGACATTATGCTTCCTTACAAGCGCGATTACTTTAACGAGAAATTCTTCAGTGAAGCCTTTAAGTTCGATCTCATACTGCAGCCTATCGCCTATAAGCTCAAAGACTTCTTCGAGTTTCGGAATCTTTTCTGCATCACCAATTTTTAGGCCTTTGACATATGCCAGATCTTTTTCGTAGATTTTACCTTCACCGTTATCGGGATTACCTAGATAGTAATCATGATGAACGACGAGTTCGCCGTCGTTCGTAAGGTGAACGTCAAGCTCGATTGCATCTGCACCATTTTCAAACGCTGCTTTAAATGCCGACAGCGTATTTTGTGGGTGGTCTCTTGTATCGCCTCTGTGAGCAATGAGTTTCGTTTTCATGTCACCTCCAATGATGTATTAATTATAGCTTACTCATGCCGCCCTTTCGTCATAGAACCCCTCCCATGTTGGTGTTAAATTTCTTATTCCTTCACGCTCAATTGGATAGAGTCTGGAATCATTTTCAGGCCGATTTATATATGCTACAGGAAAAGTTAGAGCAATGTGGTATACGGTTAATAGATAACGAGATTACCTACATTGAAGATGTCGGGCGCCCTGACCCTTAGTACACCTGATTGTGTGAGCCAACATCAAGGAACTCGTAATGGCTATCGGTTTCCCTGTATACGACCCATAAATCACCGCCGACAGAGAACGCTCGCAAACCCTTCATGGTACCAACAAGTGCATGGTCATCAAGTGGGTAATCACGCACACCTTCCACAAATAGTCCCAACCGCAGGCCGAATTGCTTCTTAAGTTTCTGGTTAACGGCTATACGTTGTAGCAAAGTTCTTCTCAAATTGTTTGCTACGGATTACAGGCTTCATGCCTACAGGTCTTTCATAAACTCATCAACAGAAGTGAATTCTTGCATCTTGCCAGCCTTCTTTTCTGCCTCAAACTCAGCGATAATTCGCTCGTACCTGGCATTGGCCTCCGGGCTTAGCACGACTGCATTGCCATCAAAATCGAGCTTGCGACCATCGGCTTCGGCTTTCGCCCATACACGAATATACGCTTGAGCAGAATCAAAGCCCAAACTGCGGGCTCGGCGTTCTAGACCTTCACGAACATCTTGATCAATAGGGATCTGTAATTTTGTAGTCATAGTACTAAAATAGTATCAAAGTGGTACTGAATTGTCAATATTCGCACGAATTTGACGTCGATACATTTACCGCCAGAAAGGACTCAAACCAATGAAACAGATGAACCCATTTCATATCTCAGTCTTCCGCAAACAGATACACAGGCAAGCTAAGTCAACAATTGCCTGAAACATACCACGCTTCCGCTCGTAGCGGTAGCGGAGCTTCCGGTAGTTCTTGAGCCAGGCATTAGTTCGCTCTACAAAGGCTCGGAACTTGAACTGGCCTTTGTCCATATGGGGCTTGCGGTCTCGCTTTCTCCGGTGTGTGAATGTTCGTTCAGGTATGTTGGTTTTAATGCCTCGTTTGGCCATATGCCTGCGGAAGGTCTTGCTGTCATAGCCTTTGTCGGCATTGAGTTCAGCTACTCTTCGTTTTGCTCCCACCCGTAGCTTGTTCATGGTCGCTTCAGCACAGACAATGTCATTGCGGGTACCTTTAAAGGTCATGCTCACCAGTGGTACCCCCTGTTTGTCGGTGAGCAAGGATATATTGGTACCGTAGCGGTGGTGTTGGCTGTCATACCCGACACCAGCGTAGCGTGGAGACTGGACGAGTGAGCCATCTAGGTTACCGAGCGAAAGGTCTACGTTACCTTCTTGGCTCAGGACTAGCAGAATACGCTGCCAACCTGTTTTGAGATGGCGGTGCTTCTGCCAGAATCTGAGTCGTCGCCAGCAACTACTGTAGCCATGGATGCAGACAGAACTCGGTATGTCCTGCCACCTACAGCCAGTCTTGAGGACGAACAAGATGCCGTTGAGTAGTTCGTTATTCGGGATTAGTTTCCTGGTCTTACCAGCTGGTTCTGGCAGGGTTGCTGCCAGCCAGTCGTATTGTGGTTGCGTGAGGAAAAATGTAGCATGTTCCATGCGGGGTACCTCCTTGTTTTAGCAACAATTAGGGTACTCCGCTCTTTAGATTAGCTCAAGGGGTTTGGAGATATGAAATGGGTTCAATGGGAAATGTGGGGCAAAATAAAAGAACACTCTCGAGTGAGCGTTCTTTCCTCTATTATTCAAATCTGGTGCAGTCCGTGGGTAAAAGCTTACACCTTATCAGAGATGAAATACGTCGTTGGAGAATAATTCTAGAAGTGCCCTATCAAGAGTACTTGCTCTCTAAGTAAGAGCTGGGACTTACACGCTTAACTGACGAGTGTAACCGTGCCGTCTTTAATTACTAATGCTTGCCCATCACTTAACGTCCAGTAATCCATACCATTTTTAAGAAAGTATTTAATGACTTCGTCTACGGCTTCAGACTCTGGGTGATTAGATTTATAGTGTGGAGCGATTGATTTACCAACCATATGTAGTCCCGTCCAGACAACCTCTTTATCATAGCCTTCAGAGACCGTATCCTTATCATCAACCAGCTCTATCCCATGCAAGGTCGGCGTAGCCACCACCGCCCCTGCACTGAAACCCGAGTAAACAATAGTGTCATTTTCAACTAACGGCACTATTAGCTTATCGAAGCCACTTTGCTTCATAGCTCTAAGAAGCAAAAATGAATTGCCTCCAACCACCCAAACTAAGTCATAACTTGATAGTTTCGGTTCTAACTCTTGATTGCGATTAAAGTAGTTTCGCAGGTCTAACTCTTCTGAGTCTATCCCTAATGTGGCCAGCTCTTCAATCTGCGACGCAACATAGGATGCACGTCTTTCATCCTCAGAATTATCTGCCGCATTAAGAACTATTCCGGCCTTAGCATTTTCCTTATTAACAAGTTCCTTGAGTTTTTCAGGATTATTGCCTAAATGGTAGGAAGATAAATATATTTTCATATGTGTCAATGATAACAAAAAACACTCTGTTAGGTGTAAACAGAGTGTTTGGTATTACAGATGTGGTGCGGGTAAAGGGACTCTAACCCTTGGCCTCGTCCTTGGCAAGGACGCGCTCTAAACAACTGAGCTACACCCGCGTAACTTGAACGATTGTATCTGATGTGGGGATAAAAATCAATTGTGTGTGGAAACGTAATTTCCTCCCGGATCGCTTCACTCTGTTCTGCTCTTACCCTGCGGCGTACTTGTAACGAGTCCCTGCGCGCGTCCTCACTCCAACGAACTAGTGGTTCGCCCGTGACTCTCGCATCCTAGTTCGAATCTGGAGCCCTCCACCAAAGAAAATGCCCCAGGCTTAAAGCTGGGGCATTTTCTTTGGTGGACTCTCCCAGGGATTTTGTGAACTACATTCTCCCCGAATTGGAGAGATTGAGCGAACGCCTGGAACAACTGGGTATTGATGACTTTATGTGGAAGCCGATAATGTTTGAGCTGTTCGAGTCTATTACGAATAATAGTAGCGTACCTCTGTTAGAAATACAACCATTCGCCGTAGGTTAAGCATCCCTACTACTGCCTGTTAGTACGACAACAGTAGACTATTACCAAAAGTTGCTATTTTTTGCTACTTTTGGTAATATATAGTTGTTATGCTACTCAAACGAACCGAATATATCAACAGGCTACTCAAGCTCAAAGACAAGAATGTTATCAAGGTGATTACTGGTGTACGTCGCTCTGGCAAGTCGACACTGCTATCGTTGTACCGAAGCAAACTTATGGAGAGTGGTGTGGGCCAGGAGCGCATACAAACCTATAACTATGAAGACCCACGAGTGAACCAAGTGCTTGACTGGCGTGAAATATACTATTCAATAGAAGCCAAACTAGCTAGTGGTGCAAAAAACTACATATTTCTCGATGAGATACAGGTCGTTCCCGAATTTGAGAAACTGGTGGATGGCCTGTTTATTCATGAAGATATTGATCTCTATATCACTGGTTCGAATGCATTCTTACTATCAAGTGAGCTAACAACACTCCTGTCTGGTAGATACATAAGCACCAATATTCTACCCCTATCCTTTGCTGAATACTCTGAGGCGTTTCCTGCTGAGAGTAGAGACCGTGTCTTTGAACGCTATCTGAGCAGCAGTACGCTCCCTGAGACAATAGAGATTGCCGAGGGTAGCCCAGAGCTTGTCAATGATTACGTGCGTGACGTATACCAAACGATAGTGCAAAAAGATATTCGTAGTCGTTTTGAAATTCGCGATATGGATAACTTTGAGAAAGTCGTTAAGTTTGCCTTTGATAACATCGGTAGCCTCGTATCCGCAAAAAGTATCGCCGATGCTCTTAATACAGGTAATACCACGCACAGGCAAGATATATCACACAAAACGGTCGCAAACTACCTCGAGTATCTTACGGCATCGTACCTCCTTTACAAGGCTGATCGCTACGATATCAAGGGCAAACAGCTGCTTAAAACACAGGATAAGTACTATGCTGTAGATCTCGGACTGCGTACCGCACTCCTAGGTCAAAAGACAGATGTCAACCTAGGGCATAAACTTGAAAACGTCATATATCTGGAGTTACGCCGCCGCAACAGTGGTCATATTCTGGTCGGCAAATCAGATAGCAAAGAAGTGGATTTTGTCGTGCAAAACACGCCTAATGATCGACGATACTACCAGGTAGCGCTGACGGTCAAAGATGAAAAAACACTTGCCAGAGAACTGGAACCACTACAAAAAATTCGGGACAACTATCCTAAATTCCTCATCACAACCGACTACGATGATAGTGTCTACGAGGGTATTCGTAAGGTCAACGCGGTTGATTGGCTTCTCCAGAGTAGCTAGAGTTTTTGTATACGCGCTGACGTTTTTTAAACTGCCGATCCAAGAACGGTATGTTTTTGTCATGGTAGTCAATCAGTACTTTTGGTTCGGCGCTATGCATCAGACGACCAAGATACTGTGTTAGTTTGCCTTCGAAGGCAAATGGGAAAGCAAGAATTAACGCCTCAATATTCTCGATATGCATGCCTTCGCCGAGCAGCTGGCCTGTTGCCAGTAACACCTGATAATGCCCATCGTTAATCTGCTTTAGTTTGGACGTTCGGCTGGCGGTGGAATCATCGCCGGTAAAAATCAGTACTTCACATTGACCTTTCAGATACAGCCCTAGCACCTTCAGATGCTCTTTTCGTTCGCTCAATACCAACACTTTCCGGTGTAATCCAGTCTGCTCCAAAATATCCCGTATAACTCGTTGGTTGCGAGCGGTATCATAGCTGATGATTTTGGCAATAAGGTCAAAATGGTCGGTTTTCCAGTTGAACGGCACGGCAAAATCGGTTTCGCGCACTACAATGTCAAAATGTTTCCCGTGTGTTTGCGCCTTCGTAGCATAATCCGCCATATTCGCGATAATATCCCCGATATAGACGTAGATGAGCGGTTCGTCATTGTGCTTGCGTTCAGGGGTGGCCGTCAAACCGTACAGAAACTCCGGATTAAGATGGGCGATGACATTCCGGAATGTTTTGGCCGGAATATGATGACACTCGTCAATAATAATCGTGCCAAACTTATCACGCATATCATTCAGCTCTTCGGAACGGGCAAAGCTTTGCAGCAAGCCAACAGTTATTTGTTTACCGACCAATTTCTTGGCACCGGAGAATCTGCCGATATGTGCCTTGGCAATATTCAAGTTCGACCCTATGCGCTCAACCCACTGATCCAGCAACTCCCGTCGGTGGACCAGGATTAATGCCGGTTTCTGATGACTAGCAATAAGAGACAATCCTATGAAAGTTTTGCCACTGCCGGGTGGTGCAACGATGACACCTTGTTTTTCCTGCATGGCGACCTCGACAATCTGCTGCTGAAGTTCATTTAACTTGATGGCACTTTTGAACTTCACAACTGGAAGATCCGGCACGGCATATGTTATTTCATATTTAATGTCGTTCTCATACAAAAAACTCAGTAGTTTCGCTAGAAAACCACGCGGTAACGAAATGGCCTTATCCGATTCATCGATTAATCGGAAGTATTTTTGTACCTGGTACAGCGACATGCCTAGCCGCTTTTTGGTTAAATATTCGGTGTTCAAGAAATTGAGCTGTTCCTTCAGGAAGCCGACGAGCGCACTGTTTAGCTGCGTTTTTTGTAGGGTGATGTTCTGGTCGACGGTCACTCTCAGCTTTTTGCTTTTGGTCTCGGGCAACGACTCATTGGGTATGCCCGCAACCAAATCATATGCCATATCTAGCTCGTTAACTGCGTGCCTCCTAATACTTTTGAGTACACTATATTGGTCTTCATACGGTTCACCGGTTTCGGGAACTAAGAACACCGTGTTGCCATCTCTGGCAGCTATACCCTGAAAGGGTAGTGCAATAAGATTACCAAGTCCGTTTTTGGTGATCACGTCCTGGCTGGGGAACAGCCGGTCAAAGCTGGCTTCTTTGTCGAAGGCGGAGAGACCGAGAACCTTACGAGCAACTTCCAATCCGATAGCCCGGCTCTTATAGCACGGATAGGCGTCCTCGAAGAAAACCCAAACATGGCCGCCATTACCTGAACGCGACCGCTCGATGTATGCCGTTAAGCCCAATGCCGCCATCTCCTGTTGATAGCTTTTGCAATCTGCCAGCCAATCGCCGTGGTCAAAGTCTGCTACCAGAAAATACGACGTGTTATTTGGCAGGATTGGATAGATACCCAGCGCAACGTGTCCAGACAAGTGCTCTCGTGTTACTTCATTAGTCAGTGAAAGTGGCGTTTTGTTCTCGAAATCTTTCAGCGAGCCGCCACGCGCCCGGTGTGCATTGAATTCGTTCCAGTCGAAAGAGTATGCGGGTGAGTAACCGGATTTACCGTTCTTCTCCCAGCGACGCGCAAATATGTCATCGCGACCGCGAAATAGTGAACGGTAGAGGTTAATCTTGTTGTCATGCATATCTTTACTCTCAATACACTGTTAGGTTGAATTATACATCTTTACCGAAAAACTTCGTGACCGTAAGACCCACGCCAAAGCGGTGTTTTGCATGGTCGGTCCGAAGTAATCATTGATAGTCACAGGACGCAATTCGGTGTTAAGCAGATAAACATCGTGTTGCTTAGAGCAACTGAATCGTCACCCTGCCAGACTAGAACTAAATTAATGGAGGTGGAAACTAAAAAGTTCTAGATTTTGTAAAATCTAGAACTTTTCGTATCTGTTGATCTGTTTGGTGGCTCCTCCCAGACTCGAACTGGGGACACGCGGCTCTTCAGGCCGCTGCTCTACCAACTGAGCTAAAGAGCCTTGGAGTAGGTTAACCTATTCTACGAAAAAACAGAGTAAGAGGCAAGCAGCTATTGTACGAACGCTAGCTGCTGGCATACAATGACAAGTAGCATGACAGCCAACCAAGACCTGGATCACGCATTTACCCTAGCCGATACGGCCGACGTTATTTCGACATCGTATTTTCATTCCACCAAACTTATTGTAACCACAAAGCCAGATGCTACCCCTGTTACACAAGCCGATACTGAAGTCGAGCAAGCCCTGAGTAATTTGGTAAAGTCTTACGGTGAAGGCTACGTTGGCGAAGAAGGAGCGCGAGCCCAAGCAAAAAGCAGCAAGCACTGGATTGTTGACCCAATTGATGGCACCAAGAACTTTATGCGTGGCATGCCAGTTTGGGCAACACTGATTGGACTATACGACGGAACCACGCCCCTAGTAAGTGTCGTAAGTGCACCAGCATTGGGCAAACGTTGGTGGGCTACCAAGGATGGCGGTGCCTGGACCCGTGATGTTGATGGCCATGTGCGCCAATTACACGTATCCGAAGTGACTGAAATCAGCAATGCGTTTTTACTGATATCCTCGTTGTTTGCTTGGGATAAAACCATGGTCGGCACGGCGGTAATGCTAGAGTTGCTTAAAAGCGTTTGGCGCGAGCGTGCCGTGGGCGACTTCTGGGGACATATGCTGGTTGCCGAAGGTGCGGCCGATGTCAGTTGCGAACCAGCAGTTAAAAGCTGGGACGTTGATTCTCTACGCCTCATCGTTACCGAAGCCGGAGGCTCCGTCTGGACCAACGACACACCAAAAACACTACCCGAAGAATCGCGTGCCGTTATCAGTTCTAATGGCAAACTTGAAGCCGCCGTGCGCACAGCCCTACGTTTGTAGAGCCATACAAAACTACTTACTGCTCTTTGGCCATGAAGCCTTTGATGCTTTGCATAGTGTCCATGAACTGGGCTGGGAAGACGATGGTGCTGTTCTTTTCGGTGGCGATTTCAGTCAGGGTTTGCAAGTTGCGAAGCTGCAAGGCAATTGGATGTGCGGCAATCGTGTCAGCAGCTTCACCAAGTTTGGCGGCACTGAGTGCTTCACCTTCGGCAGCAATAACTTTGGCACGTTTTTCACGCTCAGCTTCGGCTTGTTTGGCCATGGCACGTTGCATACTATCTGGCAGCTGGATGTCTTTAACTTCAACGGTGCTGACAAAAATGCCCCACTTTTCGGTAGCTTGTTCCAAAATAACTTTAATTTTTTCGTTGATGGCCGCTGTTTCACTCAGTACTTCGTCAAGCGCGCTTTGGCCAACAATATTCCGCACAGTAGTCTGCGCAATCTGGTAGGTGGCAGACACGACGTTCTGAATTTCTACTACTGCCTTAATTGGGTCGACTACTTGGTAGTAGGCCACGGCCGACACATCCATCGATACGTTGTCTTTGGTGATAATCTTTTGGCTATCGACAGGCAACGTGACAATCTGCATGCTCACTTTGCGCATCTGGTCGACAATAGGAATAATGAGCCTTAAACCTGGCTGCTTTATATCGGGGCGAACCTTGCCTAAGCGGAACACTACGCCACGTTCGTATTGATTAATAATCCGCACGCCGTTTGCAACAACAATAAGCACAAGCACAATCAGTACAATAAGAACTGCCACCATAAGTTTCTCCTCCGTTAGTAATCCTATTGTACGGCCGCGCCAGCGTATTTAGCAATATGATAATTGAGATTTCAGCTGGCCTCTGTTACAATCGTGCAAGGTTTGGCATCCAGGGGCATTAGCTCATTTGGCTAGAGCGCTTCCATGGCATGGAAGAGGTGATCGGTTCGAATCCGATATGCTCCACCAAGCACCGAAAAAAATTAAAGACCGAGAATGTTCTCGGTCTTTTTTCGTGCGCGCCCACCCTGCGACGGGAGCAAATTTTTGTTTTTTTGGAAAATTTTTATTTGTTCACGCCGCAATTGGCGCACGAACTACTTTAATCATAACAACTTTCAGTCGGTCGTCAAGTGTCGCTGGCGCTTTTCGCCCAAGCGCGGCAAGACATACAAAGTCAGAATGATCGCAAACAGTACCGCAAAACCACACATGATCGACGGAATACCGCGACGAGTTTCTGGTTTGACGCTGTTTGCCAAGGCCGTTGGCACCAAAAATACCAGATAGCCAATGATTAAGCCGCGAACACTAGCCAGGCGTTTTGCTGACTTTTTGCCAGCCGCCTTGAGTTGATTAGCCCAGCGCATACCAAGGCCAATTGCCGCTAGGAGCAGGCCGTAATAATACAAGCCATACAGCCGAGCCGCATTCAGACCAATCTGGAAAATCACGTAGTTGCCGGTGCATTGGTAGCCTTGAAACGCCGACGGAATGAACAAAAAGAAGCCAATAAACGCTACCATCGATATATAGCCAAACGACACTAGTTTTCGTTTTGGCTTATTGGCCATTACATGCAACATGTGCAAGCCCAGAGGTGGCAACATACTAATGGCCACGTAGCCCAGCCGCGACCATTCTGCCGCGCGAATGCCCATGCCACCACAGACGTGATATTCGCAGAGTTGGAATACGCCAAGCGCCAAGAGACCAGCGGTGATCAATCGCGTTAACACCGTCATTTTGTAGCGCCACACCGTATAGATGGCTAGCACGGTTTCAATCACAAACGTTGCGAGCATGATGGGTGGCGAAAAACAGTTAAGTTGGATTGATTTTGAGTTTCGACCGTTCTGAGTCATAGTTCTTATCCTTAACTCAATTCTAGCATCTTTATGAGTTCTGTCTCGCTGATTTGCGTAGTGCCAAGTTTGGCGGCTTTGGCGAGTTTGCCTGCGCCAACGTTTGCGCCGACCACCAGGTAGTCAGTATCCTTGCCAATACTACTCTGAAAAGTACCGCCCAGCGCCCGGATTTTTTCGGCGGCAATGTCGCGACCCATTGTTTCGAGGCTACCAGTGATAACAAAGTTTTTGCCGTGCAGCGGACCTTTTGCCCTAGACTCATAGACCGGCTGGACACCCAAAGCTGCAAATTTCTTGAGCATTGCCTGATTGTCATCGTCAGCAAACCAGGCAACGATTGATTCTGCGACTACTTGGCCAACACCGTCGATTGCCAATGTCTCTTCGAATGTAGCCTCACTTAGTGCTTCGAGCGACCCGAATGCCTCGGCCAGATCAATCGCCGTTTGTGAACCAACGTGTCGAATACCAAGGCCAAAAATAAACCGTGGCAGTTGCGGCTTTTTGACAGCTTCAATTGCCGCAACGAGATTGTTTGTTGATAGTTCGGCAAATCGTTCTAGCTCGATAATTTGCGCTTTGGTTAGTGTATAAATGTCGGCCATATCGTGCACCAGCCCAGCGTCAACGAGTGCCACAACGTTCTTTTCGCCTAAGCCATCAATATCAAGTGCACCTTTGCTGGCAAAGTGTTCGAGCGCCTTGGCCAGCAGCAGCGTACTGGTTGCGCCCTCGACCCGATAGACGACTTCGCCTTCCGGCCGAGTAAAACTAAGTTCCGGATATTGACGAGCAAGTTCAGCTTCCATATCGAAGGCTCTTGTTTGCTTTGGACGAAGCTCAATCAACACTTTTAAGACTTGCGGGATGATATCACCGGCCTTAAAAATAACCACCGTATCGCCAACACGAATGTCCTTGCGAGCAATTTCATCAGCATTGTGTAAGCTGGCATGCTGGACTGTTGATCCGGCAACTACCACCGGATTAAAGACAGCAACTGGCGTGGCGGCACCGGTGCGGCCAATACTAATCACAATGTCCTTGATGATGGTTGTGGCTTCTTCGGCGGCATATTTATACGCAATCGCGGCCCGTGGCGCCTTACCAACGACGCCGAGTTCAACGAACAAACGGCGGTCATTGAGTTTTACAACCAAACCATCGGTGTTAAATGGCAAGTTATGCCGCTTTGTGTCCCAAGTTTCGGCAAAATCCATAATGGCATCAACCGTGTGAAACACGGTAGCTTCGGCACTAGCAGCCACACCCAGTGCCCGCAGCGCTTCATAGGCAAAGGCATTGGTTGGTACTTCGCTAGTGTCTGCCCGCAAGAGATCGTAGGCTCGAAAACGCAGTGGTCGTTCGGCGGCTAGTTTTGGATCGAGTTGGCGAATGCTACCAGCGGCTAAGTTACGCGGATTGGCATAGAGCGGCTTGTCTTCTTCGGCACGTTGCTTGTTGAGACGCTCAAAATCTTCTTTATAAATCACGATTTCGCCACGGATTTCGGTTCGGCCCTGCAAAAAAGCTTCGTAGCCTTTTACCTGGCGTAGCTGGAGCGGTACCGAATCAATCGTTCGGACGTTCATAGTAACATCTTCGCCCACAAAGCCATCGCCGCGCGTGACTGCCTGTTTGAACTCGCCGTCCTCGTAGATCAAGGCACAAGCCAGGCCGTCCATCTTCACATCAGCAAAGTATTCCAATTGTTGATTTGGCAATTGTTTGTTAACACGCTCAACCCAGGCAACCACTTCATCGCGGTTAAATACATCATTTAAGCTCAGCATCCGCTGCGAATGACGAACTTGCGAAAAACCAGGTAGTGGCTCGCCGGCCACTTGCTGCGTGGGTGAATCTGGCGTAATCAATTCGGGAAATTGGGCTTCCAGTTGCGCAAGTTCGTGCTTGAGGCTATCGGCAGCAGCTTCACTCATGGTTGATTCATCAAGCACATGATAGCGATAGCGATAGTCGATAATTAGTTGCCGTAATTTGCCGATGCGTTCGCTGGCAGCCTGAATATTGTAGGGGCTATTTTGGGATTTTTTCATTCAGTAATTCCCTGTATAAGACGTACATATAGGCGTGTATTGCAGCTAGAGCAAACATCGTCACCGCAAAGAATATCCACTGTGCAGCCACAGCCAAAAACAGGATAAATGGCAGCATAAATAGCGACCCAAAGATTAACAGAATAAAGGGCAGAAATAGCACTTTTCGCACTACCGACCAGCGACGATAGCGCACCAGCTCGCGGGCACTACGCAAAGCTTTCATTGGTGTCATGTCTGGCAACGTCACAATGTACAGCGCAAATACCGACGAGCAAATCATATAGATACTTAGCAGGCTGAGCGCGAAAAACAGCGCACCCCACAAAAACTTTTCGGGTGCCGTGATAGCGATGCCATTTTGGGTCACGATACCAAACAGCCAGCCACCAACCAGCATCGGAATCAACTGCAAACTTATCACCAACAACACCAGGACAAACGGTACGATCGGGTACATGCCGCGGTAAAAACTATCTCGTACACGAATCTTCTTGTCTGCCAGTAACTGCCGAAAGGCCCAGATTAATGCCAGGCTCACCACCAAGATGAGGATTGATTGATAGGCACTCGATGCATTGCTTGCCGTGGCGCTCGACGAAGACGTCAACAGTAATGCAAAGACACTAAAACCAGAGGCAAGGTGCCCAAGCGTACCATGAAAAAACGTACTAAATTGATCTTTGAGTTGGCGGACATCGGCGCCACCGTTAAAACCATGCACCAGTAGAATATTGAGAATACCGTAGATCAACACAATGCCGCCAATTGTCTTCCAGTTTTTTTGGATTAGCAGCCTGGCTTTTTTGGTAATTTTCCAGGCACTTGGCAATTTGACCGGATGTTTGATGCGTTTAGTGAGCCGTAGTGTTTTGTAAGCTCGCGGCTTCAATCGACGCGGCACGTTTGGATCAGGCGCAACGGCGACTTTGGTGGTCTTTTTGACCGTTGGTTTAGTGCGTGCTGGCGCCGATTTTGGGCCAGCTCTTTTGGGCCGCTCTACTTGAGTGGCGGCTGTAGTACGCGACTGCTTGTCGCTTTTGTCGCTTTTCTTTCCTGGCATAGTTACTGTCTATTGTAGCATCTTGACGAGCAGCGCTACGCGTTGGTTTCCATGTTTGTCAACCGTGCAATTCGATCAGCGATTGGTGGATGGGTACTAAATAGCCCAGCAAGCGCATGAGCCTTAAGCGGATTGGCAAAGAACAGGTGTGCCGTGGCGGTATTTTGTTTAGTCATTGGCGTGTTTGCGGTTTGAATTTTCTGGAGCGCACTAATCAAGCCTTCGGGGTAGCGAGTTGTTAAGGCCCCTGTTGCATCGGCTAGATATTCGCGGTTACGTGATATTGCCAGCTGGATCATCGTTGCCACGATTGGTGCGAGGATTGCCGCTGCAATGCCCAAAATCTGCCCGATTTGATTATCATTCTCACTGTCATTACTGCGAAACCAGGTCATCTGCAAAATAATATCGGCAATAAACGATATAACAGCCGTCAGCGCAAATGCAATCATCGAAACCCTAATGTCATAGTTTTTGACATGGCCAAGTTCATGGGCAAAGACACCCTGCAACTCTTTGTCGTCCATGATATCGAGCAAGCCAGTGGTGGCACAGACGGCCGCATGGTTTGGGTCGCGACCGGTTGCAAAAGCATTGGGCGACGGGTCATCAATGACAAACAGGCGTGGCATGGGCAACCCATCAGTAATTGACAGGTTTTCGATAATGCGCCACAGCCGTGGGTTATCTTTTTTCTCGATTTCAGTCGCCCCATTTACGGCAAGCGCCATCTTTGCACCGGCGTAATACGTAATCAAGGCGTAGATGACTGATCCAGCTAACACGCCGTAAAAAATGTTGTGGCTACCACCAAGATAGGTGGTAAGAATCCAGTCAATCACGCCCACAAAAATCACGAACGCCAACATGACAAACACGGTCTTGCGTTTATTGGCAGCTATCTGACTATACATTGCTAGAACTGGACAGTAGGAGCGCTCTGGACGGCTGCGGTTTGTGCTTCGTCTAGTTCAAAGAAGTCTTTATCCTTGTTGAAGCCGAGCATGCCAGCAAAAATACTGGTTGGGAAGACTTTGCGCTTAGTGTTAAAGTCGCGAACAACACCGTTGTAAAAGCGGCGAGAAGCTTGGATTTTATCTTCGGTATCGGTGAGTTGACCCTGTAAATCAAGGAAGTTCTGGTTAGCTTTAAGGTCTGGGTAGGCTTCGGCAACAGCGAACAGGCTCTTCATGGTTGCTTGGAAGTCACCTTCGGCCTTACTGGCTTCGGCTGGATTCTGTGCACTGACGGTTGCGGCGCGCGCGGCAGTGACATCTTCGAACACAGTCTTTTCGTGCGTAGCGTAGCCCTTGACGGTGTTAATAAGGTTTGGAATCAGATCGGCACGACGTTTGAGCTGAACGGTAATGTCGCTCCAGGCTTCATCTGAACGAACGTTCAGCTTCACCAGACCGTTATACATACCGGCGAATACGGCGATGATGAGTACTAGGACAACAATGATGACAATGGCTACAATCATGGCTTTAGTCTTCCTCCTTAGGTTGCTGTTTCTATTATATAGTGTCTAGCCCGGAAAGCCACAATTTTATTCAGGAATCAGCCAACGGCCGTGTATCATAGTAAGCATATGCGGGTATACGACGAGCGACTAGCCACAGGCGATATGTGTGGTCATGAATGGAGCACTTTTTAGCATGGGTTCTAGCCACAAAAAACGACACATAAAATCACTCGCATTGCCGGCATTGTGTCTTTTTTTGGTTGTCGGCTACGTTGTATGGGCACTGGCACAACCACTGCTGAGTCTTTCCCCATCCGAAGCAAGTATCCCACCCAAGCACCCAGCTCAGACCGTGTCTCTGCCTTGGCCAGCATATGGTGAAGCAGTTGTAGGTATTGCTGGCTACGGCGAGGTTGCAAGCAACGGTGGCCAGATGCCACTCCCAACAGCAAGCATTGCGAAAGTCATGACTGCATTGGCAGTATTGCGGCAACAACCACTTCGCCTCGGTCAACAAGGACCAACAATCACCCTCAATCAAGCCGACATCGACACCTACAACACGTACGTGGCTAAAGATGGCTCTGTGGTCAAAGTCGCTATTGGCGAACAGCTAAGCGAATATCAGGCACTTCAGGCCATGCTGCTACCATCAGCCAATAACATGGCTGACACATTGGCACGTTGGGCATTTGGTTCACTTGATACCTACAACGGTTTTGCAAACAGTTACGCCAAAGAACTTGGCCTCAACAGCGTTACCATCACCGATCCTAGCGGCTTTTTGCCCACAACCGTTGCGTCGGCTCACGATCTGACTAAGCTTGGCGAACTAGCTATGCTCAATCCGGTCTTTGCCGAAATCGTAGCCCAGCCAACCGCCACCATTCCCGTCGCTGGAACCATTAATAACTACAACGTACTGCTCGGCACGGATAATAATATTGGTATAAAAACTGGCAATAATAATCAAGACAAAGGCGCCTATCTGTTCGCCGTGAAGCAACCGATTGGTACAACTTCCGTAACCATCGTTGGCACAATCATGAGCGGCCCAAATCTGGCCACTGTCTTACACGATGCTGGCGTATTGGCACAAGCAGCCAGTAAACACGTGACGCAAACAACCCTCGTAAAAGCCGGCCAGGTTGTTGGCTCATATCATTCGCCCGAACACGGAACGGTCTTGGCTATTGCCAGCAAAACACTGTCGCTCGCGACTTGGGACGGGACGACCTTTATTAACACGGTCAGCATGGATACTCTGCACACATCAACAAATACCAGTCAATCGGTTGGCACCCTTACAATCACCAACAGCACAACACACGTCAGCAGTCACGTACCCGTGATACTACAAAAAGCAATTGCCAACCCTAGCATCTGGTGGCGGCTAACCCACCCACTGTAGAATAATTACATCACTCGAGTGAACTGTCGGCGATGGGCTAGTAAATGAAGACAGCCGTCAAGCATGACAAGGCCGACGTACACTGCCGCAAAGCCGATCAGTAAGCTCCCGACACTTGGGAGAGAGATTCCAAGTAAAAATGTACGGCTATACGCAAGACCAATTGGCAGTGCAAATGCCACAAAGCCATACAGCACAAGGCCCGTTATGACGAGAAGGAGCAGTACTACGATAAACTCCCAAAATACCTGCCTCCAGAACTTTACCCTTGTGAATGATAAGGGATGAACGTAGCGGTCTGAACTCAATGCCTCGTCACGTTCAAAGTTACTATAAACACTCGTGATTACTTGCACAATACTGAGACAAAAGACACCGACAACTGCCCATACGGCAAAGGTGACGATACCAGCTGTGATGCTAAAATTATCCAGCTTACTTAATCCGTGTGAGATTGCCGATCCAGCTTTGTTCTGAAGAATTTGGTTCGATGAATCTAAGCCATAGTATGAAAGTAGCTGTTTTGAATTTCCCAAAAAGATTATGAGTAGATCTACAAATATAAGCGTAATAAGCTCAAATGGTGTCGGCAGTAATTTCTTGAAATTGAATTTCATGGTTTAGTTTTAAGCACATTAAAGGATGCTGAAGTGTACAAATTAAAGTATACCAGAGAAGTAACGGCTACTGAATTAGTTAGTTTGGTATGGATTACCGAATTGAACGGTCTTGATGCCTTTAATATACCAAGTAGCATTACTCGGGCGCCAGACGGCGTACTGGGCATGGCCTGAACCACTGTAGTCAGCTGGTACTGGGATGTCGTTAGCCTGGTATAGTGTGGGACGGGAAAAGGAGGATGATGGCGGCGAGTAGTATGCTTTGCCACTTATCGTATCGGCATGGCTAGTTACTAGTAAGTAACTGCCGATGATACCGACAGCTACTATCACTACACATTGGGGCACCGACAACAGCACGACAAAATAGCCCAAAGAGCCACACTAAAATTACACGCCAAGAAGCAATTCCGGGGATACAGACAAGTGGTGCGACTGATATAAATCTCTTCCGGTATAGGGCTGATGCTGCGGCTCCGGTTGATACAATACGGACGCAAATAAAGTCACATGACCACGATACGCCCGGACTCTACAACGATGACATCCTCATGCTTTATGCAGACCGTCACCTGTTCGTTGACAACGCGCGTGAGTTTGTCCAGTACGGCCAAAGTTTAGTGGATTATTCCGGCATCCCAGACCGCCGGGTAGAAGTAGCTTGCAGCAGTATCGACCGAGCCATTGAAGTGCACGAAGCACAGCAGTTGTGCAGGTAATCATTAGTAAATATCAGGATAACTTAAGTACGTATGTGGTGGGTTGTGAGGGAGATGGATGGAACCCCTTACTATCCAGTCTAATTAATCTTGCTAAGGAGTTGGAGAAACTTGGGCTTGTCTATGCTGATGGTGCAGTATCTTAAACCATACGAATAGAAGCCGTAGTTATTTTATAACTATCTCTTTATGACCTTCAGCAAAATCATGTAAAAGCACACTAAGCATAGTCTGGTATGGCATACCGTTTCTTGCGGCTTTGGCTTTTATCCTTATAAGATCAGCTTGTTTTACTCTAAGAGTGATGGGCTTGGTCTTGTTGAGATTTAAATACTGCTTCGCTGCGATTTCTATAACTTTCTTGGATTCTTTAAAGTTTTGGTCACTGACGTACTCACCATTCTCAAGTGCATTTTCTATAGCCTGCTCTTCTTCATCTAATACGAGATTAGCAAACGGATCTTTAGGTATACTCATAATTTTTCTCCTTTCAAATACAGTTTGGTGTACTTTCTGCTAGGGTAGATAGTCTTTAAAAATATTTCTCTATTTCTTACGTCGATAATATACGGTACTACATAAACGTATTTTTCTATTTTAACTAAATAAATTCTTTGGCTAGATCTTTTCGGATCCGGATGCTTTAGATCATCCAATACATTACCCTCGTATATAAGCTCTAATATTTCCTCAAAGCTTATGCTTCTAGTAGATTTAAGTAATTCGTTCTTTTCCTCGCTGAATCGTATTACTAAATCCATATATTCATATTATATTATTGTACATCTATTGTCAATACTTTTTAGAATTTATACGAATAAAAAATCAGCTAGAGTTGTAGGTCTAGCTGGTTGGATGTCTAAACTGGTGGTCCTCAGGGGGCACTTGATGAACCCGTCCGGTGACCACGTCGTTCGTGTCAGGTTCGAAGCAGGTGCGGATGTCCTACTCGCTATCCCTGTCGTGGCAAGCGCCTGTACGGGTTTCGACCGCGGTACTTCTGTTTTTGGCGGAACGCTTAGCGCTCGCATCGTGCAGATTTCAACGATGCTCCTGTCGCTGGCAGGAGCAGCGCTCTATATCTTGGGACCTTATCCTGATGGTAAGAAGCAGTTTTCGATGCCTTGGATGGAAAGACCCGGGGCTACGCTGTGGGTATGCCTTCTCGCGGCGTCTCTCTACTGTTTCGTGACTGGAGCCTTGTCCTGGCTGCTGCGCGCCAGCACGTACAGCTATTTCGTCGAACGTAACCCTGGGTAGGAGAAAATGACGCTGAATGATACGCTAAGAAAAGGCCGCTTTTGGCATAAACAAAATAACGGAGGCGTTGATGACGATATGCGAGAAAAGACTTATTTGCCGAGTGGTTGGATGTTCGAGCCACTGACTGAGAACGATCCAGTCAAACCAAAAACTGAATCAGAGAAGCGGTCGATGGCCGAACTGGCTGCAGGCGTGACCGTCGCGGAAATCTTTGCGCGAGACCACGAACCAGACGCTCCCGATGTATTGCCATCGGGTAGTCCTGACTCGGCCTGAAAATCTTCACCTAGCGTCTGAGGGTGGTGCTGGCTTTGGCGTCCCACTCGTGCTTTGTGACACAGGTTCGGGTTACTTTGTTTAGCCCTGCGACAGCTGGTCGAGTGAGTACCGCCGAACGTTTCGTGGCCGCATCGTGAGGCCAAGCCGCAGTAGCGAGGTTCGCACCGCCTCGACGCGTGGTCTGTTTGCCCCGGTACTTGCGGTGTTTGGACGCGCGTAGCCTTGATCTTTTCGGTGCATGCCGAATCGAACCCGCACGATGCTTCCGAGGTGAGTTTCCGATGACCACGGAGCCCCCACCTCAAAGACCCGAGCACGCCGAGCAGGGACACCGCTTCGAAGTAACCCCCGACCCGGAACGTCCAGGCCAGCACCTCAGCCGCTGCCAAGACTGCGGCCACATCATTTCGATCCCGGACATGCCCAAGCTACGGGTTTACCTGGATATCCCTATATGGCATAATGCAGGGAACGGAGATTAACAAGTGAAATCATCGGTAAAGTATCCTTTTACGCCTAAATCTAACTCGAAGCTCGCTCCCGGACAATTTTGGTCAATACCGCTCTTATCTGGAAAATTTGGATGCGGGCGAATTCTGGGCGTGCCCGCGTTCGGGCCCTCCGATCGGGTTGGCGTCGTGGTAGGACTGACGGATTGGGTTTCGGATAAGCTGCCGACACACGAGACTATCGCCGGGTCGGTGATCCTAGCCTATGCGGCGACACGTTTCGACACCGTATTGGTAACAGGGGGGCAAATTCTCGGATTTCGTGATCTAGCGGAGGACAACCTAGTCGAGATTAGCCTACCAGGCAACGGAGATGTGGGCTCTAAGTCAACGGTCTGGGGCGCAAATACGATTGCAAATATTGCCGAGCGTACGTTTGCGCTGAAGGGTTAGATCGTATTTCGGGGTCCCATCAGTCGTGGCCCGTACGGTCCGGACACAATTGACCGATGCTATGTCCGAGCTTTGGCTTTTCTTGTTCCGACTAGGGTGCGCGAAACCTGGGTCCCTTACGAAGGGACATTGATCCAGCTCTCTGGTCGTTACTTACCCAACAACCCCCGCAGTTGACTTGGTGGTTGAAGTAGCGCTGCTATAGCCACTCTGACTGCCGGTGACATGGACGGAGATGGTCTTGCCGATCCACGCTTTCAATACCACGAGGCTCGTCTTGGTTGCGCCGCTTAGCGCTTTGTCGGACGAGTACCCGCATATTGCAGTCCGCCGTGGGGCTCGGCGGCTATCGGCCTGTGAGTCGAGCGAAGTGAACCAACACGGATCCGTCCGCAGATCCGCAAAACGCCCTGACAACAGCGGTCAGCGCGGAGTACTGGGTTCAGGAGTGCCCGCGTGCGATGCGGCATTCCGCGGGGTGTCGGCATGACCAATGTCACATGAACTGGTCACGCCAGCAGTCGTCGGTCTGGCTCCAATATTAAGTAACAACCTCGGTGTCCGATACGAATAGTGTCATCCAGAATCAAGCGTCCGGGTGTTCGCCGTACCGCTGAACAAAGTCCTCCTCTGCAAATCCAGGAGGCAAACTTGAGGATGACTCCACAATCTCTCCGTTGTCACCCAACACAAATATGGTCTGCCCTATCCGAAGCGAGTCGATGTCAGTCGGATCAATCTTCGGATAAACGACCCAACCAATCTCGAATCGGTCGGCGTCAAGACCTTGATCTGCAAGATAGTCCGGGTACCTCGCTTGAATGTAAGTGCTTACAACTCGAATTGCATCTTCTTTATCCATAGCTGCCCCCATTATACAGGATTTCCGTCTTTATCAAAAAAGGCCGCCCACGTTGCTGCGGTCTGACCTTCTGACCATGAACTAGGCGGCCAGCCGCTAACAGCTGCCGATTGACCATCTACGAACTTCATGCCACCGCCGTCGTTGTCCACGATTCCGGCGATAAGCCACGTCGTCTGAGTTCCGCGATCAAGTCCAGGTCGAACAGAGAGGCCTCGTCGTCTCCCTCACGGAATATAGCGATGTTCCGACCTTGAAAGTGTTCCCTGATTATCTTCTTGCATAGCCATGTCTTCCCATTGCCGGATTCTCCCCATAAAACTATGGGCGAACGACCTTCGTTTAGGGCGCGCTGTATCTCCGCTTCAAGGTCTGGGCGTTGCACATATTCGTGCTCCGTTAGTTGCGAAGGCTCAGATTCCGGATGCACAGATTGCGCAGATTTCATGTTCTCAATGCTGGAAGCCAGCAGATCCCACAATGGTTCCATATTGCGACGGAACGTACTCGGTCCGCTCGGACACCCGCGTGTCGCCACTTCTTGGCCTACGAGGAATCCTCACAGAGTTCGGACACCGAGGTACTAGCCCTGATGCTCGCAGAAGGACAGCGTAGATCGAACGACCGTGTTCGACACATCGATCCGTATCGAGGCATCCCACAGGTAGACGCAGCTCGTGACCAGCGAAGTCCGCTTGGCCAGAGGCGGCCAGAAGGCCTAGTTCGAACCCAACCAGGACACACAATCACCAGTCAAGATCAAGATCGGCAGCTAACCGCCGCGATGCACCAGATGGACTGCCTGGCAATCGAGGCGAGGCAGAACATGCGGGCGATTGTCGAGGTCGGCACCGAACGACTCAGCAGCTGCGTGCAGCTCATGACCAACCCCGTGCAGCTCTACCAGCAGGCAGCCGATGAGACACGTCGGCAACTCAATGAGACGTTCTACCGACGGCTCTACCTGGATGACGTGCCACCAATGGTTCGAGTGATCCGAGATGAGCTAATCGCACCGTTCGATGAGATTCGAGTCTACCAGCAACAGAAGGCCATCGCTGTCGGCAAGCGAGCAAAGATCGGGCAGAACGAAAGTAGCCCTGGCCTACCGGCCAGGGCTACTGAAGGAACTAATCATCCCGTCCTCGCTGACATCTATACGGTCAGTGGTTCGAGTAAGACGGTTCTGGTGGGCGCTGAGGGACTCGAACCCCCGACCCTCTCGGTGTAAACGAGATGCTCTAGCCAACTGAGCTAAGCGCCCACATGCGGTACATTGTACCATTTTGTCTTGGTGCGGACGAGAGGACTTGAACCTCCACGAGTTGCCTCACTACCACCTCAAGGTAGCGCGTCTACCATTCCGCCACGTCCGCAAAAAACTTGTAATAAGACAAAAAATGAATTCGTCACTCTGGCCGCTCTTTTCCCTCTAGCTGCAGCCATGCTTGGCAAATTAATGAGGTAATTTTGTCAAAGAACTAGACTATCTTATCTGTTTTGAGCCAAAAACTCAAGTCTACGTTCGAGGCATGTGCTGGTATAAATGATCGAGGCCATATTCTTGGCGCACCAATGGCTTGATGTCTTCTATTGTGACATCAATTTTTACACCTGGGTTCATAGTGTTATAAGGGTCAAAAATCTTCTTAATTTTCTGGAATAGACCGTAGACTTCCTTGCCATATAAGGTTTCCAGGTACGGCGCACGCAAACGGCCGTCGTTGTGTTCTCCAGAAGTAGAGCCGCCAAGTGATATAACCAAGTTGTAGTACTCGTCCATAACTTTAAACACTTTCTGACGATCGCCAACCTCTGCAAGATCCAAATATGGCTGCAAGTGCAGGTTGGCATCACCGGCGTGACCCCAAACAGCAACTTCTAGACCGTTGCGTTCAAAAATAGCGTAGACACCTTCAAGATATTCGCCAAACTTTTCAACCGGCACCACGCCATCTTCGATAAATGGTATTGCCTTGGCACGCCCAGTACTGTGCGACAAAATACTGGCCGCCGAATGACGAATTTTCCACAGCTCAGCTTGCTTCATAGGATCTTTTTCGACCTGAAAACCAGCCGAGTAGGTCTGCAAAATATTGCGCGTTTTTTTGATCAGTTTTTTGTGCTGACGTTCGCTAGAACTATCAAACTCTATGAGCATCACAATCTTAGGATACGGCTTGCTAACAACACTTTTGAGCTGATTTGGATTAATAACCGACACGGCTTCCAGCAAATTATGATCCACCATTTCAATGGCGCTGGGGAGTTCCGGCAAGGCGCGTAGCTCAAGCACAGTTGCTTGAGCCTGTTGCACGGTATCAAAACCGGCAACTAGCAGCGTTGTTTCTGGATTGTAAGGCTTGGTGGTCATGGTCGCTTCAGTAACAATACCAAGCGTACCTTGAGAGCCTACAAACAATGGAGTCAGATCAAACGAACCATCTTTGTGCTTAATGTCGGCCAAATCGTAGCCAGCCGCATTTTTGGTAACTGGCAGCTTCGTATGAGCCACAAGTTCTATATTCTCTTCGATAAGCGTGTCAATTGCTCGGTAAATTTCACCTTCGAATGTGGCTAGACCCAATTTTTTACTCAGCTCACGCTTGGCTAGTCGACCAGTTTCGATCACTTCACCGTTAGCTAGCACTACGCGCAGGCTCTTGACGTATGCCCGCGTATCGCCATACTTGACCGATTTTTCACCACTTGCATTGTTGCCAATCGCACCGCCAACACTAGAATATTCATAACTAGAAGGGAACGGTGGCAAGAAACGGCTATGTGTTTCTAGTGTTTGCTGCAATTTTGCATAGTTGATGCCCGGTTCAATAATGACATTGCCGGATTTGTTATCAAACTCCACAATGCGATTCATGTGGGCCGGAAAAACAATCATGACACCGCTGCCGATTGCCCCGCCACCCTGATCGGTACCGCTTCCACGAGCGGTAATCGGAATAGAACGACCACGTTCGGCCAGCTGCCATGCAAAGCGTGCAACTTTACGGACATCACCCTCGGAGCGCGGATACACCACAATTGCCGGTGGCACGCTAAAGATACTGCCATCGGTTGCAAAGAAACGACGAGCGTCCAAAGAGGTTGTTACCTCACCCACTAAATGTTCTTGTAAATAGTATGCAACTTTACTCATCGGTCCAATCCTACCCCTGCATTATCCAACAACTGTCGATTATCAGCCTTCATAATAGCATATTGCTTGCGCCTTTAAACTAGCAAAAGTAGCTGGCTCTTCACCATAAATATAATCTTAGCCTTACTGGTACGGCACTTGGACACGCCTTTGTTGTTATTGGTACGAGGTACCTCTTGTCTTTGTGAAAACCGGACGTACCATTAGGAATAAGCCGATAGTAATCCGCACTGGGAGTCGTTTTGGATACTGATTCTCCTGGAGCTTCATTAACTCCAAAACAAACATTATAATTTGAGATATCATCTGGGGATAATGGAGGTTCCAAATACCCCAGCTGACTATGTATTGGAATAAAATGAGGAATTACTATGATGATGCCAGCGACAAGAATAAGTGGTGGAATCTTTTTGTTACGATCATTACTAGCCATACATGGCTATCTTAGCACTACTCAGAAAGAATCGACTGCAGCATCCCAAATAGCTTTTCACTATCTGACTTTTTCAGATTTCCAATATAAGACCGTAACCTTGTCTTATCGATAACACGCAATTGATCACATGCGGCGCTAGACCTCTGACCCAATACATCAACGGAGACCCTGAATGGCCAAGATTTTATGGTAGACGTCAGGGGGACAACTAGTAAAGTCTGCAGCTTTTTATTCATTTCGTTGGGCGAGACCACAATACAAGGCCGTACTTTTCGAAATTCCGAACCCTTTATGGGCTCTGGGTCAAACCAATAGACTGAAGTCTGCTCAGGAAAGCTCGTCATGGTTCTTTTGCCATTCCTCAAATGAAGGGCCATTCCACGGCAAACCATCAAGCCCGTCATCATCAGCAGCTTTCATATCAACGAATTCCTTGCTTGGGTCACCTTCTGCAAGAAGCAGCGCTTCGATCTGCTCTTCCCAGCCTTCACGCGGATTACTGCTTTTTGTAATAATAATTCGGTTTTTCTTTGCAGAAATCTTAACCTTACTTTTACCATTCAAGCCACTCATACGGAGCACCTCTTGCGGCAATCTGAGAGCAACGCTATTACCTGATGTTGTAAGTGTCGTATTTATTGAAGCCATACGTACATTGTACGCATTATGCCAACAACTGTCAATACCTTATCAGACCAATGCAAGGGTAGTAATACTATTGTAGCTCAGCCCTGAACGCAGGCCTATTTCGGTAGTTTGCAGATTCGTAATAACTCAACAGCTCTGCAACACACCAAACACTGGCTGTTCTACACCGGAAGTGTCTAAACTAAACAGGAGAACAGTCCACCCAGCGACACCACACTGCCGAGCACGAGAAGGCAAAGAAGCGTTCCGGCACACGCAGTAAGGTCTCGTGTTATGTAACCGCATAACTATCCCTAACAGCAAAGAGTTGTCAGACTGTAGCAGCTCTTTCATGCCGGAATGACGAGAGTGCAGGACCCGCCCCACGTTGCACGGTTATGTAGGCAGTTGTGCTATATTGAGTCTGATATGCCCACAATAAAGTCAATCACTGGCCGCCTTGGGCACCTTCTGCTGTGACTAGCCTTTACTATCGTCATTGAGTCTTGTGCCCTCTGGCTTGTCATTGAGATCCATCTTAATACGTCCGAGAGCTTCCTTGGGCGCAACGATCATCCTTGGTGGATCGTGCCAGCTGGTGTCCTCGCTGTGCTGCTCGCGGTCTTGCCGTTCTATGTTGCATTACGACGGCATCATCGACATTAGCCAGGTGTAGACGACTCGTGGCTTGGTCAGCCACTGTGAGTGTAAGAACTTTTGATTCTCGAAATGTAACCTAACCCTGTTTTATAAAACTTATGATTATATTTCTAATTTGAAAGAGCTCACTCTGGTGCCCTTGAAGCAACTTCATTCCAACACCTTTTGAATTCATTAAGTAATCTCGTCAAATTATTCGAAAATACTTAGTCTTCTCAAACGACCTTACTTTTGGTAACGTATCGTTTCTACTAAAAGCCCAGTACGCTCAATAAGCCTTGCGCTGACAGCCAAGCGAACTTCAGGACTAAGACCTAATCCTCGTATCCACCGCGCATCCTCAATAGCTAGCCTGTCAGTCACCTCGTCGAGTTGACTTACTGGGACTTCAGCGAGCACCGACCCGTCAATGTCAGAGACTGCACCCGGCAGTGACAACGGGAAACCTTCTTGTGATTCTAGTGCATCTTTCATGATAAATTCAAGTGTACACCATTATGTTACATATGGAATATTGATAAAGCTGATCATAAAAAAACTTTATTGACGTACACTCAATTTGGCACCATTGAACGGCTTTCATTCCAACACCTTCTGACATCATTGGACGAATTGGTCAAAGTTTTCGCCAAGCATTAAGCTGTTTCGAGGCGATCTAGGCGTGCCCCATGAGCTTGTTGCTCCTGGCTAAAATCGGTAATGGCAGCCTTGACAACCTTCACGTCACCTTCAAGGCTCATTAAGCGATTATCGATTTGTTGAAGCTGAGCGGGCACACCAGCCAAAGAGGCTTGGCCTTCTAGGATAGCCGCCAGTTTGTGGTTTATATCTTCGAGCAGAATATCGCTACTGTTTTGGTCATTCATACGCAGTATTATATCTCGTTCAATAGTGTATGCAATATAAGATTTTGACTACGAGCACTAATACTGAACCATTTACCGGTGTTTCTTGGACTTGCAGGGTAAGCAAGTCCGTTCTGGTGCGCGAGAGAGGACTTGAACCTCCACGAGTTGCCTCACTAGTACCTGAAACTAGCGCGTCTACCATTCCGCCACTCGCGCAAACTATTTTAGAACAGAGGTAATTGTAGCGTACTTCCCTAGCAGAGACAAGTTATTGGTTGGTAACTTTGGCGGTGCGGATCATCCAATTTTGCACGTTGTTGAAGCGGTCGGTGCCCGTATTGATGGTGTGCTCGGTTAGGCCACTGATGTTCGCATTGGTAATGTAGACATATCGTGGCTGATATAAGCCGAGTGCGGGGGCATCCTGTTGCCAAGCTTGCAAGAAAGGCTTGTATTTTACCGCTCGCAAAGTCGGATCAAGCCGCGTTCGGCCAGCTTCCAGAGATGCATCCGCGGCAGCTGATTTATACGATGAAAGGTTCAGCCGCGTTGAGCGTGGGTCGGTTTGTGAGCTATCCCAGTACACAAACACATCTGGATCAACACCGATGGAAATGCTATATAGCACCGCGTCGTAATCGCGATTTGCCAAGCTATTTTGAAAATCCTGATCTTGTTCCAGACGAAGGTTCACCTTAACACCAACCGCTTGCCAATCGGCTTGTAGCTGATGTGCCACCTGAGCATATTCACTGCTGTTGCTAGCATCAAACGTCACCTCAAGCGGCTTGCCAGCCTTGCTACGAACACCGCCGGTACCAACTAGCCAGCCGTCTTTGTCGAGTGCCGCTTTGGCTGCAGCCGGATTATAGGCGGCTTGCACCGCGGCAGGATCATAGCCCAACTGGCCCTTAAGCAACGGCTCACGGACAGCGCGTGTTACGTACCCAAGCTTACTCATGATCGACATTGTATTGCTGGATTGCACCAACGCCTGGCGAACTACGGTATCAGCCAGTACACCGCTGCTTGTATTAAAGAAGGCCATCGTAGCGGCACTCAACAGAAAACTATACTGATATAGGCCACTGTCCTGCACCAGATCAGCCGGTGGTGACGGCAAGGCAATCGCTGTCAGCTGTTGGTTACGAAAACTCTTTACCAGCTCGTCCTTGTCACTAAACACATGCACCACAAAACTATCAAGTTTTGGCTTGCCGCCCACATAATCAGCAAATGGCTGAAGCGCAATTAATACCTGAGTACTCGTTGCGTTGTTATGGATAACCTGTAAAGCATTCCACATAAACGGTCCATTACCAACTGGGTGTACGCTGTTAAAATCAGCCGAGCGCCATTCCGTGGGCGGCAAATTCGCAAACGCGTGAGCTGGCACAATACCGTTCGTCAGCGAATATGGGAATGAGCTGAGCGGAGTTGGCAGCGTAAAGGTAATTGTCGTGGCGTCTTTTTTGGCAACTTTTATGCCTTGCCAGCTCGATGCCAGCGGTGATTGGGCGTCAGGGTTCTGGATTGCTTGATAGGTAAACATCACATCATCGGCCGTCAATGGCGTACCATCCTGCCAGGTCAAGTGTGGCTTCAGATGCACAGTGTACACCGTTCCTTTCTCGTCAACATCCCAACCACTCGCAAGTGAACCAACCAGATGGTTTTGGTCATTATATTTCATAAGACCGGTAAATAAGAGGCGTGAAACCGTGCTGTCAGCGTCGCTGGTGGCGTATAACGGGTTAGCATTGGTAAACGTCCCGAGTACACCTTCGGTGTAGGTACCGCCAGGAATTGGCTGCAAACGCTGATAATGGCTGCTCAATCCCTCAATTTGCACCACCAAGCAACCAACGATCAACACCAGCAGCGCAATCCAAGTCGTAATAAACCGCCACGCACCTCCCAAGCTACTTAATCGCTTGAAGAAATGTTGTTCCAGGCTAGCCTCGGCCTGCTGGCCCAAATCTTCAACTTGCTTCTGACCGTGCTGGAACCGACGACGAAAGCGAAGTTTAAACAGACGAAGCTGCATCCACCAACTCCTTAGACTTTACTTGATAATGCCCAGGACTAATGAAAGCGCGAACACCATTGCACAGATAATCGTCAACTGAAAAATTGTCTTTTCGGTACCACGACGAGTGGTGTTTACTTCGCCGGCACTACCCAAGCCAGCACCCAACGATGCACCACGTGTCTGAACCAGGATCAGTAACACCATCAGTGCCATCGAACCAAGCGTAATATAGTTAAAAATATTCATAATTTACCAATTCTCCACTGTTAAAAATCCATCAGTGCTGGTGCAGTTTGGATCAAAATGTGCAGCATTCAAGGATTTTTCCTGTCATCCAAGATGGCAGTTACTAAATAGTTTACCAGGCCAATGACCACTCCGGCAAATATCGCCGCCCAAAAATTCTTTACATGGAGCCCGCCGTAGAGCTTCCCCGCCAGAAATACCATGAAACCGTTGATGATAATCATAAAAAAGCCAAGACTGACCAAAATTGCCGGCAACGACAAGAAAATAACAATCGGCCGAATAATCATATTAATAATCGCCAGCACTAGTCCGGCAATCACAATCACCCGAAAACGACTTTCATAGGTAATACCGGAGCCCAACAAGCCCGCGGCAATCCATAAGCCCAGGCTACAAACCAGCCAGCGAGTCAAAAAACGATACAGTGGTCTCTTCTTTTTCATAAATCCTTATATCCCATTGTACGTGAATTAGCTAAGCTGTCTAGGTAACGCGTCGCTGAGGCTCACAAAACCGTCGTCGGTTATAAGCACATCGTCTTCAATCCGAACGCCAATTGCTTCATCGGGGATATAAATACCCGGC
>Ga0207029_10025_pt1 | contig 36760 bp, 32 predicted proteins | sample Alteio_BWMinCont_39_FD_153282 | JGI IMG/M metagenome (GOLD analysis project Ga0207029, IMG submission 153282) | Enriched cells from forest soil in Barre Woods Harvard Forest LTER site, Petersham, Massachusetts, United States -... | ecosystem: Environmental > Terrestrial > Soil > Temperate forest >...
CCGGACAATTATCGGGCGGCATGAAGCAAAAATTAGGTTTGTGCTGTGCATTGATACACCGGCCGCAAGTATTGTTCCTGGATGAACCTACTACCGGGGTGGATGTAGTATCGAGAAGAGAATTTTGGGAAATGCTGAAAAGGTTGAAAAAACAGGGCATTACCATACTGGTATCAACCGCTTATATGGACGAGGCAAAGCTTTGCGACCGCATAGCCCTGATACAAAAAGGACAAATATTATCCATAGATACACCTGCGAAGATTATTGAATCATTCCCCGAAAAACTCTATGGCATTAAGTCGGCTAAGTCCTCGGGTATTTTTAAGTTATTGCAGGATACAAGAAGCTATCCCGGTATTGCCAGTTGTTTTGCTTTTGGCGATTCGCTGCACGCAACATTCAATAATTCATCGGATAAAGGGCTGATACACTACCTGCACTCTAAAGGGAACATGGATGCAAGCATGGAAACAATTACGCCGGGTGTTGAAGATTGTTTTATACACCTTTTAAAAGAATAAACCTATGCAGCCTGTAATTATAACGGAAAAGCTTACCAAACGGTTTGGCAATTTTATAGCCGCCAATGAATTAACCTTCGAGGTGGAAAAAGGAGAAATATTCGGCTTTCTGGGCGCCAACGGGGCAGGTAAAACAACCGCCATGCGTATGCTTTGCGGATTGCTTACACCGTCATCAGGCAAAGCCACCATAGCCGGGTTTGATGTATATAAGCAAACGGAAAAAATAAAAAGGAAGATCGGCTATATGAGCCAGAAATTTTCGTTGTACGATGACCTTACTGTATCTGAAAACATCCGGTTTTATTCAGGCATTTATGGTATGAATAACCAGCAGATCCGGAAAAAAACAGGGGAATTACTGGAAGAATTGCAACTGCAGAACGAAGCAAAAACCCTGGTAAGCGAATTGCCTTTGGGCTGGAAACAGAAACTGGCGTTTTCGGTGTCCATTGCCCACGACCCTGATATTGTTTTCCTGGATGAACCGACAGGAGGCGTTGACCCTGTTACCCGCAGGCAATTCTGGGACCTGATCTATCATGCTGCCGATAAGGGTGTAACCATCTTTGTAACCACCCACTATATGGATGAGGCAGAATATTGCAACAGGGTTTCTATTATGGTGGATGGAGTAATAGCAGCGCTTGACAGCCCATCAAACCTTAAAAAGCAATATGACACAGATAATATGGAAGACGTTTTTTATGAATTGGCGCGTAAAGCAACACGTAAAGGAGATTAACTTATGAAACAATTGATCGTTTTTATAAAGAAAGAGTTCCTCCAGGTTTTTCGCGATAAGCGATCATTACTGCTGCTGTTTGGCCTGCCCATAGCACAAATTGTATTATTTGGTTTTGCTTTATCCAACGAGGTCAAAAATTCTAAAATTGTCGTGGTTGATTATTCCAAAGATGTTATAACCAGCCAGGTTATCCGCAAGATCGCTGCAAGCAAATACTTTGATATTGAGCAAAGCATGCAAAGCGCCGACCAGCTGCAGGCCGCATTTAAAAAGGGGGCTATTAAAATGGCAGTGATCTTCCCTGCAAATTTTGCTGCGGACCTGCTGCATACCAACAAAGCATCTGTACAGGTGATAGCAGATGCATCCGATCCTAATGTTGCAACAACGGTAATCGATTATGTTACACAGATAATTAATAATTATAATGTACAATTGGGCAGCCTGTCCGGCCAACCATTACAAATCGTTCCCGAAGTGCAAATGATGTACAATCCCGAACTATTGGGCGCGCCTAATTTTATACCGGGCGTTATGGCGCTGGTATTAATGCTGGTATGCACCATGATGACCTCGGTAGCCATTGTGAAAGAAAAAGAATTGGGCACCATGGAAATATTACTGGTTTCTCCATTCAAACCATTGTATATTATTATTGCAAAACTGACGCCCAATTTGCTTATTTCCATTGTTAACTTTTTCATCATACTCATACTTAGTGCTGTGTTTTTAGACCTACAGGTAAAAGGGAGCCTATTATTGCTTACGTTTTGCAGTATCCTGTTCATCTTAACCTCGTTATCCATCGGGCTGCTGATATCCATTGGCGCCAAAACACAGCAGGCAGCTATGATGGGTTCCCTGATGGGTATGATGCTGCCCACCATGCTGCTTACCGGTTTTTTGTTCCCCGTTGAAAATATGCCGTCAGCTTTGCAATGGCTGGCCAATTTTGTGCCGTCGAGGTGGTATTTTATTATCGTAAAACAAGTAATGCTGAAAGGACTGGGCATTGCTTCCATTTGGAAAGAAACACTCATTCTTTTGGGCATGTGCGTGGGCCTGTTTGCCATAAGTCTTAATAGGTTTAAAATCAGATTATAATGAAAATCTTACTATTCCTGCTGGAAAAAGAGTTCAGGCAAATATTGCGGAACAAGCAAATGATCCCTTTACTGATCATCGCGCCGGTGATACAGCTTGTGCTGCTGCCGCTGGCCGCAAATTATACCATTAAAAATATTTCGATCTCCGTGGTTGATAACGACCATTCAACTTTTTCACAGAAACTTATTGAAAAGATCACCGCTTCGGGTTATTTTAAGCTTACAGGCTACACGGCTTCATATAACGAAGCCTTATTGCTGGTAGAACAGAATAAAGCAGACCTTGCGCTTCAGATACCCATAAATTTCGAAAAGGATCTGGTCCGGGAAAATTCGGCCAAAGTGTTTATAGCCATTAATGCCATTGAAGGGACAAAGGCCAGCCTGGGGGGGGCTTATTTGAGCAGTATCATCAGTGATTTTAATTCAGACATAAGAATCAATTGGCCCGCTGCACCTGCAGCGCCCGATGCTCCGCAGGTCGCTGTAGTATCATCCTACTGGTACAATCCTTTCATGAACTATAATTTATATATAGTGCCTGCCATTTTGGTTACGCTTGTTACCGCTATGGCCGCTATGCAGTCGGCATTTAATATAGTACAGGAAAAAGAGAGCGGCACTATTGAACAGATCAATGTTACCCCTATCAAAAAACATATATTCATCCTTGGGAAACTGATACCATTCATGATCCTTGGGATCATTCTTTTCACAATTGGCTTACTGATAGCATGGCTCATTTACGGCATTGTACCAGTAGGAAATCTGTTGACATTGTATGGCTCACTTATCGTTTATCTCTTCGCCATGCTGGGCTTCGGCCTGCTTGTATCCACCTATTCTTCCACACAGCAACAGGCTATGTCCCTTTCTTTCTTTTTCATTCTGATATTCAATATGATGAGCGGGGTGTTCAACTCGGTTGACAGCATGCCGCAATGGGCACAAATCATAGTACAGGCCTTTCCGACCAGTCATTTTATTAAAATAATGCGGATGGTCGTACTAAAAGGAAGCAATTTCGGCGATATATTATATGAATTAGGCGCCATGTTTGTCGTAGGGATAATATTGAATACCTGGGCGGTGTTGAACTACAGGAAGACCACCGGATAAACAACAGGTTTTTTAATACTTTAAATGGATTAGAAGATCCTTTTAGTATCTGCCGTTGCCGTCCGTTCAGGCGTCCGCACTTGAACAGGCGTTTTTTATATTTTAATTATAAGTATCAGCAAGTCAAACATTTTCCCTTAAAATTCATTGTTAGTAATAAGTGTTTTATATATTTAAACCTATAAACCCCTGCACAACATTGATCCATGCCGTTAAAACTTAAATTTTCATTCTTATTAATGGTGTTCTTATCCGGCATTCATAACTTATATGCGCAGGACAGCACATTGGTCGGCACCTCCATAAAATGGGATTTGGTAAAATGTATCGATTACGCCAAAAAAAATAATATCCAGATAAATCAGTTGCGCCTTTCGGCATTAACCAGCCAGCAGCAATATTTATTGGCAAGGGCCGCACGTTTGCCGAACCTGACCGGCCAGGCGTCACAAAATTTTGAGCATGCCAATACGAGCAATAATAACTTTAACAGGGTTGATAGCAGCGGCAATGTTACCGGCAACAGCAATGGCTCCACATTCAGTGCATCCGGGTCATATAGTTTAAATTCTACAGTAACCTTATATAATGGCAATTTGTTAAACAATACTATCCTGCAGGCCAATTCATCAGTGCAATCGGCAAACCTTAGTATTATACAACAGGAAAATGACATCACTTTACAAATAACACAGGCCTACCTTACAGTTTTACTGGATAAGGAAAATATAACTTATGATACCGACCTGGTAAATACTGCGGCGGCGCAGGTAAAGCAGGAACAGCAATTATATAATGCAGGCAGCGTAGCGCGTTTTGCACTTATACAATTACAGGCCCAACACGCAACCGACCAGTATACACTTGTTAATGCACAAAATACCGAGCGGGGCGACCTGCTTACTTTAAAACAGCTTTTACTTTTGGCAACCGATGTTAAATTCGACATTATAAAACCAGATACTATTGTACCTATAGATTCTATCGCGGCTTTCCACGATGTTGAACAAAATGCTTTAAAATATTTCCCCGATGTAAAAATAGGCGAATTGGGGGTGAAGACCGCACAATACGGGGTTGACATTGCCAGGGCGGGCTACAAGCCCACGTTAACTGCCGGCGGCTCATTAAATTCAGGTTATTTTACAGGCCAGGGGAGTTTTCCAAGCCAGTTGAGTAATAATTTCAACCAGCAATTAGGCTTAAACCTTACTGTCCCGATATTTACCAAAAGGGTAGTTAAAACCCAAGTTGAAGAGGCCAAAATACAGGTTGGCCAGGCGCAGCTGAATCTCAAAAATGCAGCATTTACATTATCGCAAACTGTTGAGCGGGCTTTTATTAATGTTGAAAATGCCAAAAGCCAATATGCCGCCGCCCTGGAGCAATATAATTACAATAAAGAAAGTTACCGCATAGCAACCGAGCAGCTAAAAGTGGGAGTAGCAAATACGGTTGCATTTTTATTGCAAAAAAACCTTTTTATACAGGCGCAGCAAGCCTTTATCCAGGCCAAGTATAACGAATTGCTGACGTTAAAAATTTACGATTTCTACAGGGGCATACCCATTAAACTATAAATTGAGCTATCATGAAACCTACTTTAAAAAAGATATTAATTATAGCTGCAATAGTGATAGCCATATTGCTTGTTTGGTTTATATTCTTCCATAAAAAAGAAGTGCCAGTTACCGTAGAGGCGGAAAAACCCACTACAGGCTATATAGCCCAAAGCGTAACCGCCACGGGTAAAATTGAGCCGGTTGATACCGTTACCGTAGGTACGCAGGTATCAGGCATCATACAATATTTATATGTCGATTTTAATTCGAAAGTAAAAAAAGGGGAATTATTGGCCTCGCTTGATAAATCATTGCTGCAGGCTACACTCGATCAGTATAAAGGCAATTTATTAAATGCGCAAAGCCAACTTGTATTTGCAAAAAATAATTATAACCGGCAGGACTTGCTTTTCAAAACCGATGCCATCAGCAAAGCTGATTACGACAGCGCGGTAAATACATATGATGCCGCAAAAGCCGGAGTGGCGAGCGCACAGGCACAGGTGCGGTCCGCACAAAAAAACCTTTCCTATGCAGATATTTTTTCGCCGATAGACGGTGTTATTTTAAACAGGAACGTTAGCATAGGGCAAACGGTGGCAGCCAGTTTTAGTACGCCTACGCTATTTATAATAGCTAAAGATATAACTAAAATGGAGGTAGAAGCTAATGTAGATGAAGCAGATATTGGCGATGTGAAGGCCGGCAATCGTTCGTCATTTACGGTAGATGCCTTTATAAACGACCAGTTTGGCGGGACGGTGACTGAAGTACGCCTGCACCCCACCGTGTCATCAAATGTTGTTACCTATACTACCATTATTAACGCGCCGAATAATGACATGAAATTAAAGCCCGGGATGACGGCCAATATTGTAATTTTTACCAAGGAAGTAAATAATGCCATGCTGATACCAGCAAAAGCTTTGGCATTTACTCCCGATTCATCCCTGATGAAAAAATACCAGATAGTGGGAAAAGTAAGCCATAAGGCTATGCATAAAGGCAACGCTGCAGGTGGTAACCCTACTGCAAACCAGGTATCGCACTCTGCCAAAAGCCGTAGCGATACATCTGGTATAAATAAACAAAAAGCACTAATATGGGTATTGCAGGGCACAAAGCTGCTGCAAAAAAGAATAGAAATAGGGCTAAATGATAATACGCATGTAGAGGTATTATCTGGTTTAACAGCTAATGACCTTGTAGCAACAGGCGTTAGCAGCGGGCCTGCGGGTGCCGCGGCATCATCATCCGTTGGTGGGAGCCCGTTCCTGCCAAAACGGCCATCGGGAGGGGGCAAGGGCCGATGAGCAAAAAAATATTAGAAATAAAGGAGCTAAAACGCGAGTTCATTATGGGCAGCGAAACGGTGCATGCGCTCAGGGGCATTTCTTTTGAGGTAGAGGCAGGTGAGTTTGTAACCATTATGGGCAGCAGCGGATCGGGCAAAACAACTTTATTAAATATTTTGGGATGTCTTGATAAACCCAGCATCGGGAATTATTACCTGGATGGTGTAGATGTGAAAACCTTATCGCGCGATGAACTTGCGCAATTGCGTAACCATAAAATAGGCTTTGTTTTCCAGGCCTATAACCTGTTGCCGCGTACCACCGCCCTCGAAAACGTGGAGTTGCCCTTGTTGTACAATAAAAATGTAAGCGCGGCGGAGCGGCGCGAAAGAGCTATTCATGCTTTGGAGTCGGTTAAGCTTGCTGATAGGTTTGACCATACGCCGAGCCAGTTATCCGGCGGCCAGCAGCAGCGTGTAGCCATAGCAAGGGCATTGGTAAATGAACCGGTAATGATATTGGCTGATGAAGCCACAGGCAACCTGGATAGTCGTACTTCCTACGAGATTATGGCACTTATGCAGGAGCTGAATCAGCAGCAGGGAAAAACCATCGTATTTGTAACACATGAGCCAGATATAGCCTCGTTTAGCAGCCGTACTATTCAGCTTCGCGATGGCAGGATACAAAAAGACACAAAAATTGAAGTAAAGCGTTCTGCAAAGGAAGTACTTGAAAATTTACCAGTAACGGATGATTATTAATTAGTGAGGTTTGAATTATTGAATTTTATAGCATAATAACCGGTACAAATGATTAAAAAGAAATGAGTTTAATTAACCTCATACGGATAGCGCTTAAGGCCTTGCAGCGTAATAAACTAAGGGCCTTTTTAACTATGCTTGGTATTATTATAGGTGTGGGTTCGGTTATTGCTATGGTGGCTATTGGCCAGGGATCAAAACAAAGCATCCATGATTCGTTGTCAAATATGGGTACAAACATGATCACCGTGCAGCCGGCAAGTAACCTGAATGGCGGTGTTAAAATTGCCGGCACCAGTTTTCAAACGCTTACCATAAAAGACATTACCGCTTTAAAGGCGTCTGCACAATACATAACCGAAATATCGCCGGCAGTAAGCTCAAAAGGGCAGGCTATTAACGGCGCCTTAAACTGGCCAACCACCATGTCGGGCGTAGCGCCTGAATATTTGGACATCCGGAAACTATCCCTCAAAGACGGCATAGCCTTTACGCAAACTGATGTTTTAACATCGGCCAAAGTATGCCTCATAGGGCAAACGGTAATAGATAATCTTTTCCCTAACGGCGATAACCCGATAGGTAAAGTTATTCGGTTTGGCAATATCCCTTTTCAAATAATCGGCATTCTTAATCCTAAAGGCTTTAATGCTTTTGGACAAGACCAGGATGATATTTTGATAGCCCCGTATACAACGGTTCAAAAAAGGATATTGGCCACTATTTATTATTCAAATATTTATGCTTCGGCCGCAAATGAAGCGGTTACCGATAAGGCCGTAGCTGAAATGACAAGTATATTAAGGGAATCGCACCGTTTAACAGCCAGTGAGGACAATGATTTTACGGTGCGCACACAAGAAGAACTAATTGCTACTTTGAGTTCAACCAGCGGGTTATTAACTGTGCTGTTAACGGTAGTCGCCGGAATTTCCCTGGTAATAGGTGGTATCGGCATTATGAATATTATGTACGTTTCTGTAACGGAGCGCACAAAAGAAATTGGCCTTCGCATGTCAATAGGCGCCAGGGGCAAGGATATTTTAATGCAGTTTTTGATGGAGGCCGTACTCATCAGTATCACCGGGGGTGTTATCGGGGTGCTGATAGGCTTTTTATCAACCCAGATAGTTACTCTAACATTAGGCTGGCCAACAATCATATCCGAATCATCGGTGGTGTTATCATTCGTAGTTTGCGCGGTAACGGGTATTTTCTTCGGTTATTATCCTGCACAGAAAGCTTCGCGCCTTGATCCGATAGAGGCCTTGAGGTATGAATGATTTCAGACTTTCGATTTCGGATTTGGGAATCGGGGAATTTCGACTTCAGGTTTAGCCAATAAGGCATACCCAAAAAACCTTCTCACAATTATACTGAGAAGGTTTTTTGTTGCGGACTTTTTAAATACCGGTCTGCTTTTTATTCTACCCCATAATACTTATAAGTATTATAAACGATAGGGATACCAAACAAAACACCAAATACTATCCAGCCAATATATTCATTTGAAAGGCTAAATGCACTTGCCGGAAAAGGCGTAAGGCGCAGGATGATTTGCTCCATTACCTGGTTCACAAAAACGGCATACAGCATCCCTACCAGGTATTTATTAAAGGATAAAAATTTCAGTTTAGGAAATATCCAAAAGAAAAACAAGGTGAATGCATAGGCAATAAGGTAATGGAAAAACAAACCTAAAAAAGCAACAGGAGTGCCACCCTTTATCGCCGTTTTGATGCCTAAGGCACCCCCGGCAATATAATTAAACATTAGCGACGGGAATTTCCCGCTTTGAATAAATGCCGTTACGAAAGCAGAAAGGATGTCGGTAGTGCCAACGAAAAGGCCCGTTAAAAGCACTGTTTTAAAGAATTTGTTCATTTTGATAGTTTAAGATTAAATTTGGAAAAACTCTATTTTTATATTTATGTTCGGCAAAACTAATTGGAGGAGTTTCAATTTAACCTTCAAAAACCGTCCAAATAAGTTCAAATGCAAACAAAAAAGATCACGGAACATGGATTGGTAAAAATGTGTATGGCCGAGCTATGCCAAAAGGAAGGCTTTGCCGGTTATGACAACCTGGTGCAAAGGGAACAGCAGTTTTTGTGCGACCGGATTGAAACGGAAACCGGCGTACTGATTAGCCTTTCCACTATTAAACGTTTGTTAAACGGGCAGTTTTCGCGCATTCCACAAATAGCAACACTTGATGCCATTGCTATTACTGCCGGTTATAAAAACTGGCGGAACTTCAGGTTGAGTAAAAATCAAAATGGCATCAACCATCACGAAGCCGGTATTGATGAAAACGTAGTACCGACAATTAACGCCGGCAATAAAATTTTAATGGCCTGGCTTCTTGTTTTAGCCATGGGCTTAATTTTAGCTGCGATGGTTTTATTGATTATAAAAAAGTCAGCGGCACCCAACATTGCCTATGCAGACAAGGCTCAATTCTCGGCCACAAAAGTTACCGGTAATGATATCCCGAATACGGTAATATTTAAATATAACGTTGATTCTGTTAATGCCGATAGCTTTTTTATACAACAATCGTGGGATAGGAGCAGGCGGGTTAAAATACAAAAACATAACTACACGCTCACCGATATCTATTATGAGCCAGGCTTTCATACGGCTAAACTCATCGCTAATAATAAGGTTATCAAAAAGCTATATGTAAGTATCCCTACCGACAAATGGTTTTTTTATACCAAAGAAAATATACCGAAAAGTACGCCAAAATATATACTTTCTACTACCGGGATCAAGAATGGCGCTATGCAGTTAACAGCAGAAGAAATATTGAGCAGTAAGACCGATATAAAAAAGGATAACCAAGTTTGCCAGGTTTACTTTCCATCAAAACTTGAAAGCAGCAGTGATAATTTTGTGCTGAAATTCAGGATAAAAGTTAATAGCCTAAACAATGAGGCCTGCCCTTATTTTATGAGCGAGGTTTTTTGCCAGCATTATTTTATATACTTTAAAAGCACACTAAAGGGGTGTACAAGTAACCTGGACTGCGAGTTTGGAGAAAATGCCTTTAACGGCAAGATAAATGACCTATCGGCATTTGGAAGTAACGTAAATACCTGGCAAAATGTGGAATTTACAGTTAAGGATAAAAATGCAAGCATCAGTATTAACGGTGTTAAAATATTTTCGGCAAGCTATCGTCATTCCGCCGGGTTGATCACCGGACTTGGGTTTATATCCAACGGCTTGTGCCAGGTATATTTTGTTGATTTTAAAACTATTGATGGCAAAAATATTTACAGCAATGATTTTAACCATTGAGCGTAATTTTCGTCAGAACAATATTTTGAAGTATATTTGATCAATGAGTTCGTACCCATTAGACAGGACTGCTTTTAAGGCACAAACGGCCGAAGAAGCCTCAAAAAGCCATGCCGCTTACTATAAAACCCTCACATGGCAGGAGCGCCTGCGCATTGCCAATTATTTAAACAGCATAGCTTATAATTATCCCGAAAATGAACCACCGAGGATGGATAAAACTATTTTCAAAATACGGTCACGTAAATAACAATGGGGAACATATTTAATGATGATTTCAGGGACTTTATTGACTGTTTTAACAAATACGATGTCAAGTATATTCTTGTAGGGGGGTATTCGGTTATACTTCACGGCTATTCAAGAACTACAGGTGATATGGATGTCTGGGTAGAGAGAACCGCCGAAAATTACAAAGCCATTAAAACTGCATTTTTACATTTCGGGATGCCTGTTTTTGATATGACAGAAGACGCTTTTCTAAGTAATAATGACCTGGATGTATTTTCATTTGGAAAACCGCCATCAGCAATTGACGTAATGGTTGCCGTTAAAGGGTTAAATTTTGATGATTGTTACCAAAAGGCTATATATTTTGAAGAAAACGGATTAATGGTTCGAACAATTTATATCACAGATTTAATAGACGCTAAAAAAGCATCCGGCCGTCCAAAAGATATGGACGACCTTGAAAATCTAAACCCTTAACCTGAAAATAACTAATCTATCAGCAACTTATACCCTCGCCCATGCACATTAATAATCTCCACATTCGGGTCATCCTTTAAGTACTTGCGTATTTTGCTTAAAAAAACGTCCATACTGCGGCCGTTGAAATAATTATCATCGTGCCATATATTCAACAAGGCTTCCTCTCGCGTAAGCACCTCATTTTTGCGAAGGCAAAGTAAACGTAGTAATTCAGCTTCCTTGGTTGATAATTTTTGATGGCTATCGCCAATAGAAATTATCTGGGAAGTATATTCAAAAGTGTAGCGGCCTATTTTAAATGTAGTTTGTTTTTCTTCTTCGTGCTTGTCGGAATTGCTGGCTCTTTTTAATAAAGCATTTATCCGAAGCAACAACTCCTCAATGCGGAAAGGTTTGGTAATATAATCGTCCCCGCCCAAATTAAATGCCTGGGTTTTATCCTCTATCATGCCTTTTGCCGTCGCAAAAATTATTGGCACATGGCTGTTTATTTTCCTGACGTCCTTACCCAAAGTAAAACCATCTTTTTTGGGCATCATTACATCAAGTATCAGCAGGTCGTAGGTGTTTTTGGTGAAATTCCGCAAACCTTCTTCCCCATCCTTGCACAAAACAACATCAAACTTACCTTTCAGTTGCAGGTAATCCTGCAATAACAGACCTAAATTCGGATCATCTTCAACCAGTAATATTTTTTTCATGTTTTATTTTGAGTCCGGAAGTCGGTAAAGTCCGAAGGTCCGAAAGATTATTTTGTCTTTAATTAATATCACCGCCCGCTCAAAAGCATTATTGCAGCTTCTTACTTAAGACTTAAGACTGCCGGCTTAAGACTTTCAACACCCTCATGCTGCCTGGAATTTCAACTCAAATTCCGAGCCTTTTTCTTTTTCCGACCTTACGCTTATTATCCCGTTAAGTCTTTTTACTACTGTGTTTACATAGCTTAACCCCAACCCAAAGCCTTTCACATCGTGTACATTACCGGTTGGAATACGGTAAAACTGCTCGAATATTTTCGTTTGCTGGTCGCGGCTCATACCTATGCCTTTGTCAGCCACCCGTATCACTACCTGCCCGTTTTTATTTAATGTACTTATCGTAATGTCGGGATTATCAACGCTGTACTTAATGGCATTATCAATGAGGTTATATATCACATTCGAAAAATGCAGTTCATCGGCATTGATAACGGCATTTTCAGCCTCCAGCTGCAGGGTTGTAACAGCATTGCATTTTTGCAACTTAAGGGCCATGCTATCAATCACTACAGCAATCATTTCATTAACGTCAAGCGGTTTCTTCTCCAGCTTAAAGTCGTTCTTCTCTATACGGGCAATATTTAATACCCGCTCAATATGGCTCCCCAGGCGTTCATTCTCTTCATAAATAATGTTGGCAAGCCTTGCAACCCGACTCCTGTCCTCTGCAATTTCATTGTCCTTTAAAGCCTCGCTGGCTATCATAATGGTTGATACCGGGGTTTTAAATTCGTGTGTCATATTATTGATGAAATCAGTTTTCATTTCGGATACCTTTTTTTGCCTCAATATCGAAAAAATGGTATAACCGAAGCAAACTACCAGCACCAGCAATAACCCGCCGGTGGTACCCATGGTTGCTGTCATCTTGTTTAAGATGAGTGAATTTTTTTGCGGAAAGGCAAGCCTGATCAACCCGGGGTCATTAATTACATCCTTGCTGAATATCGGGGTTTGATAAACCGTTATATTATTAAATGTAGGCCTTGCACCAGTAATATCATTTGCTTTCGAAAAAATAAGCGAATCGTTATTTGCGGTAGTTACTTCGTAGCTAAAAGGCTGGTTGATGCCCTTGTTATGCAACTCAAACCTTAATAAAGTATCTATCCACAAGGGATTTAAACGCATTTTTAAGGGTTCGCCATACTTGCCGTATTCCTCGGCCAGGTTCTCTATCACCTGCGATTTGCCGGGCGGCGCATTCCGTAAAGAATCGTTTGCAAGCATTCTTTGTATTTCCCGTAATTGCCGCTCTTTTTGCTTCCTTGTCTGTTCCCGCTTCCACTCCTCGTTAATATATGGTATGGAGATAACTTGCTTGCCGAATTGAGGGTCGCTGTATGTATAGCGAACAGTATCATATTTATGCAGTTTTTGATGCTTTTTAGGCGCCGGATTTCGTACCAGCACAGGCGTTACCCTGCCATGCACTACACCAAACTCATCAGTAAATTGTTCATAATGCAACTGAAGGTCAATAGAGCCGCCCTGCAGAAGCCGCGCCATTTCATCATCCATATTTTTATGCATGATCATTCGCCTGAGGCTGTCGCGCATCAAAGCGAGGTTTTTTTCGCGGGTGGTCAGCCTTTTTTTTGACGGTTTATTCGCAATATTATCAACGGTGGCCCTGTCGGTATTTATTTTTCCATCGCCGACAATCCAGTTATGCTGATTAGCCTGCCCGGCCTGCGTTTTTGTATTTAAAAAGTTAAGGGCGTCGTGTTTACCGACCTTGGCTACTACGTTGTCCAATGCTTCGTTAACCGAGCGGTCGAAAAGTTCGGACTGCATTTGATACGATTGCCTCAAAAAGTATAATTGCATAGCCATTACACCCAAAAGGGCAAAACTCATCAAGCCAATAATCAGCGTAATGCTCTTCTTTTTCATCCTAAAAACAAAAATATTTGAAATAAACTGACATCCCGCGCTTTTAACAATTTTTAACAAATTATTACTCACATTTAACGACTTGAAATATAGGAGTTTGCTAAATTTGCCTTCATAAATAACCCAACAGTAAACAATAATACAATTAGCTGATAATAAAAAAATTGTCCGTAAGTTTATAAATACAAAAACCCCAGATTACCCCGATGAAAAATTTTCTTTTAAAACCCGGCTTCGAATTTATTTTTTCGCTCAGTTTAATTGCAATACTTGGCCTGCCACCCATGCTGATGGCCCAGAACGGAAAGGATGTAGAAATTAAGATTGTAAACGGCGACACTACCGTTAACGGTAAAAACATTAAACAACTGTCTGCTGCCGACAGGAAAAATGCACTAAGGGATATAAAACACATCAATAGTGACAACGCACCCGGCACCTATTCTTTTAAACAAAGCGACTCAACCGGAAAAGGCAGCCGTTTTATGTTCAAGAAAAGAATGCAGGAAAATGGCGGACGCCAGCAATTGATTACCGAAAATGTTATAGTTAAAGATAGTTTAGGAAACATTGTAGAGATTAAGGGAAACAGGCGCAAGCCAATGGTTTTGGCTGACGGAGCGCCTGGTAAAATGGAGCTGGAAGGGCGTTTCAATGGCCCTATGCGGTTTGAACGTAAAAACAGCCAAAACTTTGATTATGTAAATACCGATAATGAAGGTATAAGTACACATTTAAGGTTTCACATATCAGATATTACAAACGAAGACCTAAAGAAAATGCCCCATGTAGAAGGCGGGAAGTTTGAAATTACCGACCTGAACCTGGTGCCCGAATTTTCGACAGGTAAAACTTTATTGATGTTTAAGTTGCCGGCAAAAACCCCTGCCCAGGTTAAACTTGTTGACAGCGAAGGCAAAACTTTGTGGGACGACAAAGCAATTGGTGGTAGCTTTAATAAAAGCTTTGCCATGGGGCTAAATGGAGTTTATTACCTGCAGGTAAAACAAGGCCGCAATATTTCGTTAAAAAAGATAATGAAAGAAGAGTAAGATTTAGTAGCAGCTTTGAGTAGCAGTTGCAGTCGATTTTATAGCTATATACAAAAACAGCCTTTTTAACAATTAAAAAGGCTGTTTTTGTTTGATTTATTTTGCAAAGGGCTTATACTGCCACTTAAAAACTGCTACTGCAACTAATTCTTAAAACGGCAGATCGTCCTCATCAGGTGTTGCGCTGATATCAGCCGGCGGGGCATATTCAGGTGTTGTGCTTGCACCGGCGCCTGCCAATACATTAACTTTCCATAACTGGAGTGAGTTAAAATAAGTTTTTTTACCTGTTTTATCAGTCCAGGGGCGGCCTTTTAAATTAAAAAACACTTCAATATCGTCACCAACTTTTACGTTATCCAATAAATTACAGCGGTCCTGTATAGCTTCGAACTTTAAATATTCGGGATATTGCGGATTCTCGACGTATTCAAGTATCAATTCCCTTTTTTTAAGCGACTCCGTAACCTGCACGGTTGGCGCTACTTCATGTACCTTACCCTTAATTTCCATAGTTTCAAAAAATTAAAAGTGTAAAGTTAATAGATAAGAAATGAAATCGGGCGTATTTAATTCATAAATTCGCAAAATATCATGCAAGTTTTCCACACCGAAAATAAAATTATCATTACCTGTAATAAAAGGTTGTCATCATACCTTCAGCAGGAAGTTGAAGCGTTAGGCTATAAACCCGTTCGTGTTTTTCAAACCGGGGTCGAGCTTTTGGGCACCGTTACAGATACTATCGCGTTAAACCTTAATTTGCGTTGCGCAAGCCAGGTTTTGTATTTAATAAAAAGTTTTAATGCTGTCGATCCGCAAGAGCTTTACGATGAGCTGGTTAAAATTGAATGGGAAAAGCTTATTGACTTTACCGGCTATTTCTCGGTTTCGTCAAACGTTAACAATGAGCATATACTTACCCCGCTTTATGCTAACGTAAAGGTTAAGGACGCCATAGCCGACAGAATAAAATCTGTTAAAGGATTAAGGCCAAACTCCGGCGCCGAAGTAAATAAAACGCTTGTCCATTTATACTGGCAGGACAACGAAGCCGACATATTTTTAGATACATCAGGCGAGACGCTTGCCAAACATAGCTATCGCAAAATTCCGGGTAAAGCGCCGATGCTTGAGGCGCTGGCCGCTTCAACTATTATGGCTACACGGTGGGATAGAAAGAGCACTTTTATTAACCCCATGTGCGGCTCGGGCACGCTGGCCATTGAGGCAGCACTGCTGGCTACCGATAAATGCCCTGGCCTTTTCAGGATGAACTACGGTTTTATGCACATTATGGGCTATGATGAAACTGTATTTTTTACCGAACGGAGAAAGTTAAAGGATAAGGCAAAGAAAGAAACAGGGTTTAGGATCATCGCTACCGATATATCCGAAGACGCGGTTGACATTGCCCAAAAAAATGCAAAAACAGCCGGTGTAGAACATTTAATAGAATTTAGCGTTTGTGACTTTGCAGATACGCCTGTACCCGAAGAGCCGGGAGTGGTAATGTTTAACCCCGAATATGGTGAGCGCCTGGGTGTACACACCAAACTAGAGATAACGTATAAGCGAATAGGCGATTTTTTGAAGAAAGATTGCCTGGGTTACCGGGGTTATGTTTTTACCGGCAACCCCGATCTGGCAAAAAAAATAGGTTTAGCCGCTGCAAGGCGTATTGAATTTTATAATGGTAAGCTTGATTGCCGCCTGTTGGAATATGAATTGTATACCGGCAGCAAAAGGGAACCGAAAGAATAGTTTTTAGTTGATTGGGTTGGATTGGGTTGATTAAGTTTAAAGAATCAATTGTTTACAAAAGTTAACCAAATGAAAAAGAGCATAATATTAATAACTGCCATATTATTATCTGTTCGCTGCATGGCGCAGGGGCAATTATCGTTCCCGTTCCAGGGCGGTAAAGAAGCGATGACCCAGTTTTTTAAGGATAGCTTAAACGTTTCGGAGGATATTATTCAAAAGAAAGCTGTAGGCACCGCCGTTTTTAAATTTACAGCCAATGAACGGGGGATTATCACAAAAATTGTAGTTTATTATGCCGATGACTATGTTTTAACAGTTCCTATAATCGATGCTTTAAAAAAATCGAACCACAAATGGATAATTCCCGACCGTGAAAAGGCGCATGACTTTATAATCCCTTTCAATTTTGTTTTTAACCCATTGGCAGGTGACAACCCCGACCTTCAGAAGGCTGTTTATGATAATTACCGCAGCCGCAAACCGATAGTTACCAACGACCAGGTGCCCCTAAATGAAACCACTTTGTTGCCGGTAATTGTTGTGAGTTATGATGTAGCACAGTAGTTGGCAATTGAAAACCTGCGGGAGCGGGTGTCAAAAGTTCAACGGAGATCTGCTGGTATGGCGCAAACGTACGATACGAATTTGATTTGACATAATTCTATAAGAAATACGATAGTGATGTTTTTCAAAAGCCCGCCAAGTTCCGTCGTTGTCCTTTTTAAATTTATCTAAGGGATGTTTTTGTGGATTTTTGCAAAGGTCAATGGTAAGATCAATAATATCATCCCTTACAATTTCCGCATTTTGAAAAGAATCAAGTTGTATATATAAATAGGCTTTCCGCAATTCAGTCTCTGCCCTTTTGCTCCAGACTGTCACCATTTTCGGGCTTCAATCTTTAAATTTTCCGCAGTTTTAAAATCGCCCTGTTCAATTTCAGCATTACCGGCGTCAAGGTCTTCATCATACTGAGCCAACGTTTGAGGCTTCTCTGTTGCATAGTAGCCGATACCCATAAGTTTTAATGTATTCAGTAACCACTCTTTTTTACCTGGATCCTTAATATTATCAAAATCAATTATCAGTTCCATCTTTACAAGTTTTAAATCTGCTTATACAAAGTTATTCAAATATCGTGAATATTATACCAGGTATCCATGAGCTATCCGGACCGAGTAATAAATATAAGTATTGCCATTATATTTGTTAACGGTACAAAACTTCATAACTCCTAAAATTACAAATGGAAAAATCACCCGTTCAAACCTACCGTAAGATCATCCATATTGATATGGATGCGTTTTATGCCTCTGTTGAGCAGCGTGACAACCCTGAATACCGTGGCATACCCCTGGTTGTAGGCGGCTCGCCGGAAGGACGTGGCGGCGTGGTGGCTACGGCCAGCTATGAGGCCCGTAAGTTTGGGATCAGGTCGGCAATGCCTTCGAAGCAAGCTTTGCAGCTTTGTCCTCATGCAACGTTTGTGCGCCCGCGGTTCCCGGCTTATAAGGAAGCGTCGCAAAAGATACGGGAGATATTCAGCCGTTATACCGATCTTATTGAGCCGCTTTCATTGGATGAAGCCTACCTTGATGTTACTACCGACAAGTTAAACATTGGCTCGGCTATTGAAATAGCAAAGCAGATAAAGCAAGCCATAAAAGATGAATTGCAGTTAACGGCATCTGCGGGAATATCCATCAATAAATTTGTTGCCAAAACAGCATCTGATATTAACAAACCCGATGGCCTCACCTTCATAGGCCCCTCGGCTATCGAAGCTTTTATGGAAAAACTGCCTGTCGAAAAGTTTTTCGGCGTGGGCAAGGTTACCGCCCAAAAGATGAAGAATATGGGCCTGCACACAGGCGAAGATCTTAAAAAGCTTGCCGAAGAAGAGCTGACAAAACATTTTGGCAAAGTTGGGCGATTTTATTACCAGATAGTACGGGGGATTGACAACCGCGAGGTGCAGCCCGACCGGGAAACAAAATCACTGGCTGCCGAAGATACTTTTCCATATGACCTTACCACCATTGAGGAAATGGAGGCCGAACTTGACAAGATTGCAAATACAGTTTGTACGCGCCTGCAAACCTACCAGCTAAAAGGCCGTACCGTTACCCTGAAAATAAAGTACAGCGATTTTAAACAGATTACCAGGAACCAATCGTTTCCGGCTGGTTTTAACGATCTGGAAACTGTATGTGCTACCGCAAAACGGTTATTAGCGGCAACCAATCCCGAATATAAAAAGATACGGCTGCTGGGTATTTCCCTGTCTAACTTTGGCGAGGTTGTAACGAGACCAAAAGAGGAAAAACCTACTGACCAGTTGAAGTTGTTTCCATTTTAAGATGTTTCGTATGGACGCAATGCATTGCATCTGCCCATGCATGATGTTGAACGGTATTATTACCTTTGCCCCATGATTGATGTTATATTAAAAAAAGGCAAAGAGAAAGCTGTGCTGCACCGCCATCCCTGGGTGTTTTCGGGAGCCATAGAAAGTGTAAATGGCAAACCTGCAAACGGCGAAATTGTACGGCTTGTTGATGCTAAAGGCACATTTATGGCCTATGGTTTTTATAATGATCAATCGCGGGTGGCCTTGCGTTTGCTGGAATGGGACGAGCGTGTTGCCGTTGATGAGGAATGGTTTAGAGTTAAAGTAGCAGTGGCAGTGGCCAGTCGCAGTAATTTGCTTATCGATGGCTTTACCAATACCTGCCGTTTAATATTCAGCGAGTCGGATTATCTGCCGGGATTGATCGTAGACAAATATGCGGGTCACCTGGCCGTACAGGTACTAACTACGGGCATCGAAAAAATGATGCCGGTTATTATCGATGAATTACAGCTTTTGCTAAAACCAGCAAGCATTTTTGATAAAAGCGATGCATCGTCAAGAGGGCATGAGGGCTTGGAAACACAAAATATCGTGTTGGCCGGCAATCATCCGCCCGAACGGGTTGAGGTTATTGAAAACGGTATCATCTATAACATTAACATCGCCGAAGGGCAAAAATCAGGCTTTTATTGTGACCAGCGGGACAACCGCAAAATAACAGCATCCTACGCCAAAGGCAAAAAGGTATTGGACTGCTTTTGTTATAGCGGCGGATTTACATTAAATGCCTTGCAAAATGGAGCAACGTCGGTTACCTCCGTAGATAGTTCGGTGCTTGCTGTAGATACCCTGAAAGAAAATGTCACCCTTAATAAGTACGATGAGCAAAAGGTTTCCACCATTGTATCCGATGTAAACAAACAGCTCAGAAAATTCAGGGAAGAGGGAGAAATGTTTGATATGATCATCCTGGATCCGCCAAAATATGCGCCATCCCGTTCTGCGCTTGATAAAGCTTCCCGGGCTTACAAAGATTTAAACCGACAGGGTATGCTATTGCTAAATAAGGGCGGTCTATTGGCAACTTTCTCCTGTTCCGGCGCTATGAATATGGAAACATTTAAACAAGTACTGGCCTGGGCGGCTCTGGATGCAGGCAAACAGGTGCAATTTATCCACCAATTTTGCCAGCCGGAAGATCATCCCGTGAGGGCATCATTTCCAGAGGGCGAGTATTTGAAAGGGTTGTTTTGCAGGGTGATGTAAAGAAGGTGAAAGCTTAAAGGTAAAGGGCGAGAAGCAAGAAGAAACCTATAGACGGATAAGACCAACTGACGACCAAAAAGCCTGTGTAAACTTTTTTCAGGACGTGACAACAATCCTAATTTACGAAACGGCTGATATCCAGTAAATTACAAGCTAATCGCCAAAAAGTGCAAAAATATCACATCTGGTTATCAGGCACTTAGTCATATTTGATTATTTGTTAAAAGTAAACCTACTGATTATCAGCATGTTTCATAGTGTTCCACCTGTTCCGTTTGTAAAAGTGGAACGCTTGAAATCGAAATAACCAATGAAAGCATTCGAATGCCCACCCTATCTGTTATAGAACCAAATATTTTATCCGATTACTGTTATTGTAACTCATGAAATACAAAAGAATATATCCAATAAAACAGATAAATTAATCAGGAATTAATATTTGGCAGTTAAACCAACCATCCCTTTTCATACTTTTGTAATGTGCCTGCGGTAAACAAAAAATCACGTGTAATAAAAAGGCCCCCGGGTAAAAAGAAAGTAAAAAAAACTTTATCCTTACGGTGGATACTTTGGCTTTTTTTAATAGCACTGCTATTATCACCGTTTTATTATGGCCATGTTGTAAAAACTGTTACATCTGCCTGGCGCTCTGTCAGGGATATTGGCGCCAATCCAAATTACCGCACCTATAAAAGCTTTAATATTCATATCCCTACAAATTACAAAATTCATGGTATCGATATTTCGTCCTACCAGGGCACAATAGATTGGAAACGGGTGAAAAGTATGCGGGAAGACAGCGTACATGTCAGCTTTGCTTTTATAAAAGCTACCGAGGGTATTATCCAGGCAGATCCATTTTTTCAGCGTAACTGGCGCGAAGCGCAAAAAGCAGGAATCGCTTGTGGCGCGTATCATTATTTCAGGCCCAAATTCAGTGGCAAATGGCAGGCCGTTTTCTTTCTTCAAAATGTTAAAACCGTGAGGGGCAATCTACCTGCAACCGTCGACATTGAGGAACTGGACGGTATTTCTCCGGAAAATATGCGTGAAGGGTTAAAAGCTTTTTTAAAACAAATAGAGGCCAAAACCAAAACCCGGCCCATTATTTACACTGGTTTAAAATTTTACCAGGATAATTTATCCGGCTATTTCGATGATTATCCACTGTGGATAGCCAATTATCGCGGCCCTGATCTGGATTTGGGCAACGCAATTAAATGGAAATTCTGGCAGCACTCGGATAACGCAAAAGTAAGCGGCATAAGTCGATCTGTCGACTTTGATGTTTTCAACGGCGATAGTTTGGCGTTCAAAAAACTACTAATTAAGTAGTTGCTACCCCCCTTTTTACTACCTTTTACCTTTCGCCTTTATCCTTTCACCTTTGAACTAATTGTTAATTATTGTTAATGTTTGTTAACGCCGTTTTATTACTAAGAATTTAGTTATACATTGGGGTCATAAACCTGGTGTATGAAATTCACAATCCTACTTATCATTAGCTGCTGTTTTCTTTCCTTTTCGCTGCTGGCGCAAACAAGCTATTCCGTAAAAGGGGTAATTGTTGATACTTCGGCAAAAACCAAGCTGGTAAATACATCCATAAGTGTGTTAAACGCAAAAGACTCTATCCTGCGTAAATTTACCCGGGCGGCCGCTGATGGCTCATTTGTGATAAATAATGTAGGCAGGGGAAAACTTATACTGCTGGTTACCTATCCCGGTTATGCCGATTATGTGGAGCAATTCTCGCTGGATTCCGCCCATAGCACACATGACTTTGGTACATTAAATATGATACTTAAAGCAAAATTGCTTGCCGATGTAATTATTAAGGGCGCCAGGGCAGCTATAAAAATAAAAGGCGATACAACTGAATTTGATGCCCGGGCCTTTAAAATACAACCGAACGCTAAAGTGGAAGACCTTTTAAAACAACTGCCCGGCATACAGGTTGATAAAGACGGAAAAATTACGGCACAGGGTCAAACGGTAACCAAAGTTTTGGTTGATGGCGAAGAATTTTTTGGTGATGACCCAACCCTCGTCACTAAAAATATAAGGGCGGATATGGTAGACAAAGTGCAGCTATATGATAAAAAAAGCGACCAGGCAGCATTTACTGGCATCGATGATGGCCAGAAAACAAAGACCATTAATATCAAGCTAAAAGAAGATAAAAAGAATGGTTATTTCGGGAAGGTGGATATTGGTGATGGTACCGATGGTTATTACGAAGGGCAGTTATTGTTTAATATGTTTAAGGCCAAACAGAAGTTTTCGGCCTATGCAACTGTGGGCAATAATGGGAAAATAGGCTTAGGCTGGCAGGACAACCAGAAATATGGCACATCAGACAATATCTCATTTGGTGATGACGGCGGGATATACATTACAGGCGGAAGCGGCGATGGCCTTGATTCCTTTAACGGCCAGTATAACGGGCAAGGCACGCCGCTTGCCCGAAACGGTGGCGTTCATTACGATAGTAAATGGAACGGTGATAAAGAATCTATCAATGCCAATTACAAAATTGGTTCGCTGGAGGTTGATGGCACCAGCAATACTTTAACACAAAACAATACACCAAAAGGCATTTTCAACAGCAACTCAAACCAGGCCTTCAATAATTTTATGTTCCGCCAGAAGGCTGACCTTACTTACCAGGTAAAACTCGATACCACTTCGGACCTTAAACTAAAGGTTGACGGAACCCTTAAGGATACCCATACTAAAAGTAACTATTCATCAACCAATATGGCTGGAGCTGATACCTTGCTGAATGATAACACCCGAAGCATTGACAACCACGACAATACCAAAATATTTAACGTCAGTGCATTTTACACCAAAAAATTTAAGAAAAAAGGGCGTACGCTTTCTTTCCTGGCAAGCATGTCCGAGAACGAGACTAACTCCTACGGCTATCTTAAATCAAAAACAGATTATTACAACCCGGTAAATATCGGCAAACTGGATAGCACCCAGTATATCGATCAGTACAAAACTGCGGATGTAAAAAGCTCGGAATTTAAAACAAACCTTACTTATACCGAACCATTGTCGACAGCATTTTCGGTTATTTTTAATTATGGCATCGGGGTAAACAACGGCACATCCAACCTGAATTCATTTAACCCCTCGGCGCCGGGGGTTTATAACCTGAAAGTAGATTCGCTGAGCAACAACTATAAATTAAATGAACTATCAAACCAAACCGGCGCTATCTTTAATTATGCGGGTAAAAAGGTAACCATCAACTTCGGCGCCAAAGTGGCCAACGTAAATTTTGACCAAACAGATGAAGTAAGCGGTATCCAGTTCAAGAGGAATTTTGTTGACTGGTTCCCGCAGGCAAATTTTTCCTATAGGATAGCACAACAGCAGGGCATAAGCTTACATTATAATGGCAGCACTGTGCAGCCTACTTTAACGCAGATACAACCGATAGCCGTTAACACCGACCCGCTGAATATTACCATTGGCAATCCAAACCTGACACCATCCTTCACTAACAGGGTAGGCGCTTATTACAACTCTTACAAAGTTATCAGCGGACAATACATTTTTATATATGGTAATTACAGTTTCACTTCAAACCCAATTGTAAGCAACCTGGTGACCGATTCGACAGGTAAAACTACTAACCAGTACATTAACCTTAGCAGTAAAAAGCAATCAAATTATAACCTTAATATTGAATTTGATCAGAACATAACAAAGATCGATGTTAGAGCGGGCTTTAATCTGGGTATTAATGGCAATAATTCTTACAATCTGTCAAACAACGACATCAATTTAACCAATTCACTCACCTATAATTTGCAGGCACATCTTTCAAAATCTGCTGAAAAGAAATACGATACCTACCTCAACTTCGGGCCTAACTATACTTTCGGTGGCTCGTCATTACAGCCGGGAATTAATAATAACGGCAGTGGTTTTGATGCCAGCTGGGGTTTTACTTTTTATCTTCCGGCTAAGTTACAGGTTGGCACCGATGGCAGTTACGAATGGCGCGGTAAAACCGAAACGTTTAATACCGATTTCAACCGGACCCTGGTTAATGCATCAATCGCCAAAACTTTCCTTAAACAGGATAACCTAAAGCTTGCAGTATCAGCCAATGACCTGCTCAACCAAAACGCAGGTTTTACCCGCAGCTCGAGCGCTAACTTTATTACACAAAATACCTACAGCACCATCCGCAGGTATTTACTGGTTTCGATAACTTATGATTTTGACAAAATGGGAGGCGTTAGCACAAAAAAATAGAATTATGAAAAACGTTATAATTTACCTTACTGCAATATTGCTATTAACCGCTGACTTTTCGTTTGGCCAAAATGCTCATTTCACCACATCGGGGGTTATTGAGTATGAAAAAACGGTAAACATGTTTGCCGTATTTCAAAAAAGCATCGATAAAGACAACGAGAGCTTTTTGCAGCCGGCTTTTGAATCCTACAAAAAAAATCAGCCCCGGTTTAAAAAGCTTAAAAGTACACTGAGCTTTACAGATAATAAAACCATGTTTAGCCCTATTGAAGACGAGGCCGCTGGCGGCGGCTTTTGGGGCAACGATGCCATGGTAAAACAAAACAACATAATTTTTACCGATCTGCAGACAAACAGCTTCATCAGCCAGAAAAAAGTTTTTGAAGAAACTTTCCTGGTAAAGGATACCACCCGGAAGATAAAATGGAAAATTACCGATGAAACGCGTGAAATAGCTGGTTATACCTGCCGCAGGGCAAATGCCCTTATATTGGATTCGGTTTATGTAGTGGCTTTTTATACCGAAGAAATTCCGGTTTCGGGAGGGCCCGAATCATTCACAGGCTTGCCGGGCATGATACTTGGCGTGGCGTTACCACACGAAAACATTACGTGGTTTGCTACCAAGGTTACCCAAATGGCGGTTGATAACAAAGCTATGCTGCCTCCCAAAAAAGGCAAATCAGTTAACAATACGGAGCTGCGTAAAACCCTGGATGCAGCAATGAAAGATTGGGGGAACTATGCACAAGCATCGTTAAAGGCTTTTTCATTATGAGATGTGAGGTTTGAGGCCAGATTTTATCGTTTGGCGAAATATTGAATGCACCCTTTCTCATATCTCACGTCTCAAATCTCATATCTAAATTTAATTGTATTTTCGTCTCATATCTCATATCATAATACCATGCTTAAAAAAGGCGAACACATAGAAGGCACCCCCGCGGAACTGGAAGCATTATTAACTACCGACGCAAAAGCAAAAGCATTTTTTGAAGGTCTATCAAAAGGATATAAACAGGGTTATTGCGATTGGGTAGGTTCGGCCAAGCAGGAAGATACAAGGCATGTAAGGGCAGCGAAAGCTTTAATTATGCTGCAAAATGAGCAGAAAACATTAAAAACTTAAGATATTTAAGCTGTTGGGATTGTGCGATAGCTTGACGGCATTAGCCAACCTTGTATCATAATTTAGCAAAAAGTCCTTCAGGTCGGCAAGTTTATCCGTATTGATGAGATCAACGCCGCATTTTAATAATTCCGCCCAAACCTGGTGATTTTCGGGCGAAGCCCAAAGCCTTACTTTTTTCCTGAATTTATGGGCCATCGTCACATAAGCACATAACCTGTTATGTTCATATTCAGGGATAACACCATCGCCTCTCCATGCTAATATCTTTGAATATTTACAACTCGACATAGTATATACGTTTGTAGCGGTATCGGCGGCGGTTTTTCTAAGATCTTCGTCAATAAAAGCCAGGCGTGTTTCCTCGTTTTTGATCATTTTATACGGTTTATGCCCGGATAAAACGATGGTTATTGCGCCCTTGATAACCTGGCCATGATCATAAGAAGACAGGATAGCCCGGTATTTTTCAAGTAATACTTTAAGTGCAGTATAGGTATTTTTAGCGCCCGTTTTAACATCTATCATTAATATTACCGGTTCATTGTATCCTTGATAAACCTGTCCGTTATTTTTTACAATCCTATCATACAACGGTTTTAAGTAGAGCGTTTCAAGCGTCCTTTTAACCCTGAAAAAGGGGTTTACATGTGCAACAATTATATTATCTCCTTCTAAAAAAATGTCAGCTTCAATATTGGTATACCCGTTTTCAAGCGCATCAAATAATGGGTGCCGGTGACAATAATCATTATGCGCAAAAGCGTTCGGCAGCGGGATTGATTGACAATAAACAGTTTGGAGGCTAAAAAGAAGTAAAACAAAGAGAGTTGTTTTTAGTAATATTATGCTTAAAATTGCCGCTCGCGCTTTCAAGTATTTATTGCTAAGTTTATATCACAAAGCTACCATCCACAAGTTGCTAAAAATTCAATTTTATGTTACGATATAGTTAAATTGCAGCTTGTTAATATTAAGCTTTTATAAATACCTATCAAACTAATATGCCTTTTGATCTCCTACTGAATAACGTTTCAAAGTATATTCACTTAACTGAAGCAGAAAAGGAGGTGTTTTTCAGTTTTCTTCAACAAAAAAGTATTAAAAGAAAAGCATTTTTACTTGATGAGGGCGAAATATGCCGGTATTCTGCTTTTGTAACGTCAGGTTGCCTTAGGGGGTATACGGTTGACAAAAATGGCATCAAGCACGTTTTAAGTTTTGCCCCGCCGGGATGGTGGATAGCCGATATGTACAGCCTGATCAGTCAAAAGCCTGGAATATTAAATATTGAGGCGTTGGAGGATACAGATATAATCCTGTTATCAAAAGTTAACCAGGAAAAGCTGTATAATGAAGTGCCGAAATTTGAACGTTTTTTTCGCATCCTCATCGAAAATTCATTGGTTGCCAACCAGCAGCGCATTGTAGATAATATGAGTTTGACCGCCGAAGAGCGCTACAGCATATTTTGCAAGCGGTACCCAACGCTTATAGATCATCTACCTCAAAAACAAATAGCATCGTATATCGGCGTAACCCCCGAGTTTTTTAGTCGGATGCGGACCGGGTTGTTGAGGAAGAGTTGATTGGGTTGATTAGGTTAATGCGGCTAAACTCAATCAACCACTCACCCAATCAACTTAATCAACCAATTTTCTTAACCTACATCATCTTTTTACCCTTACGTCGTACCGTATCTTTGATATACAAAATAAGAGGATATTATTATGGCACAAACAATATTACATAAAGCCGAAACCCGCGGGCATGCAAGCCATGGGTGGCTTAACAGTTATCATTCATTTAGTTTTTCAAGTTATTACAATCCGCAAAGGATGAATTTTGGGGCATTAAGAGTATTAAATGACGATACCGTTGATGCAGGCATGGGTTTTGGTACCCACCCGCATGATAATATGGAGATTATTTCCATCCCGCTTGAAGGCGACCTTGAACATAAAGACAGCATGAACAATGTGGCTGTTATAAAAAATGGAGATATACAAGCCATGAGCGCCGGCACAGGCATTTACCACAGCGAATACAATAAAGACAGGGCCCACAGGGTTAAATTTTTGCAGATATGGGTTTATCCCAACAAGAAAAATGTGGAACCCCGTTATGACCAAATCACCTTAAACCTGGAAGACAGGCATAACAAATTACAGCAAATACTTTCGCCAAACCCTGATGATGAAGGTGTTTGGATACATCAGAACGCCTGGTTTCATTTAGGCAAATTTGATAAAGGCGTTAGCACCGAATATAATTTAAAAGCCAAAGGCAATGGCGTGTATGTATTTGTATTAACAGGCGATATACAGGTAAACGACCAACTGTTGAATACACGCGATGGTTATGGCATTTGGGATAATGATAAATTTACCATAACCGCCGAAACCGATGCGGAGTTTTTATTGATGGAAGTTCCGATGGAGTTCTGAAAAGGAGGTGAAAGGTAAAGGGTTAAAGGCAAAAGGTGTTTTTAAGGTAAACCCGAATAATCTTTAGCCTTTTACTCTCTTTACCTTTTACCTTTCAGCTTTAACCTTAAAAAATATGGGTAAAATAGAGATATTAGTGATTTGCAGGCACGAAGGGATACTGCAAACTGTGGTAAGATTAATAAATAATAACCCGGAATGGAATGCAACCGGTGTTGTTACAGATGATGAGGCGCTAAATACCTTTAGCATGTTACCATTTAAACTGGTATTGCTGGGAAGCGGTATTGAAAAGGAAAGTGAAGACAGGTTATGTGCAGCTTTTAAAGCGCACAATCCTGAAATTATAATTGTTGAACATTATGGAGGTGGGAGTGGCCTGCTTGGTGCCGAGATATACCAGGCGTTGGGCCCAACCTGGTTATAGCCCATTTTTATAACGATTTTTTTTTGCGAGTTTTAACCCAAAATAGCATGTTAAAAAAAATAGGCATTATTGGAGGGTTAAGCCCCGAATCTACAGTTTCTTATTATCTGCATATTACCAGGAAATATGTTGAAATGTTTGGTGATTACTCATATCCTGAAATAATTATTTATAGCGTCAATCTTGAGAAATACCATCAGTGGCGCAAAGAAAACCGCTGGGATGAGATAAGCATGGACCTGGCCCGGGCCGCTGATAAACTGAAGCAAGCAGGAGCTGAATTTGGTTTGATAGCAACTAATACAATGCATAAGGTTTTTGCTGAAGTACAGGTAAAAACAGAACTTCCTTTAGTGCATATTTTAACCCCCACCATAGATGCAATAAAAGAAGCCGGCATCAAAAATGTAGGCCTGCTGGGGACGAGGTTCACCATGTCTGAAGATTTTTATAGAAATGAACTGATTTCAAATGGACTCGCACCTATAATACCTACAGATGAGCAACGGAAAATTATTCATCAGATTATTGAACTGGAATTGGTTCGCGGTATCCTTACAGAAAGTTCAAAACGTAAGTATTTAGATATCATAAATCATCTGATTACCCAAGGTGCTGAAGGCATTATATTGGGCTGCACAGAAATACCATTACTAATACAGCAAGGTGATTGTTCAGTACCGGTTTTTGACACAGCCGTATTGCATGCAGACGCAGCTTTGCTATTTGCATTGGCTTAGTACCGTTCTAAGCCTCCAATGCCCTATAAAGACCAGCGATTAATTTTGAATGTGGTAGATGCTAAACAAGAAAGCTTTCGTTGAAATGGGCAACGGCTTTTTGAATTGCACTATTAAAGGCGATAAGATTTGACGCCGCACTACTCTGCCATCCGTCTTTCAGCCGGACATTACCATCGGCCCTGGTCCACAGGACTCCCCTGGAGCGAGTATAACTTCCCTGTTCGGAAAGTTGTAAAACAAGAAAGCCCTTGTTCGTTAGAACAAAGGCTTCTTTAAGATTTGGCACCGACCTACTCTCCCACATTTTACTGCAGTACCATCGGCTCTGGCGGGCTTAACTTCTCTGTTCGGAATGGGAAGAGGTGGACACCGCCGATATAGGCACCTGAATTTCTTTTAGTCATTGGTCATTGGTCATTAGTCATTGGTATTTGCATACGGTTTAACTTTTGAGCCCTGGAGCCTATAACTTATTTTTTATTTTGTTTACTGTCTTTATCCGCCTGCTTAGTACCAATGACTAATGACAAGTGACTAATGACCATAAACTTAAACATAATTGAAAGAAGTAAGTAGATTGAGAAAACAACAGTATTTAGTCTGTAGTTGATTGAGTTTTTTGGGGTGATTTGGTTTTGCAGTTTTACAACCACTCACTTAATCAACTTATTCCACTCAATCAACCAATTTACCTGCTATGAGAAAGCTTCGGGCGATTAGTATTACTCGGCTATGATGTCACCACCTTTATACCTGTAACCTATCAACGTAGTAGTCTGCTACGACCCTCAATGGAAGTCTCATCTCGTGGCTAGTTTCGCACTTAGATGCTTTCAGCGCTTATCTATTCCCAACGTAGCTACTCTGCAATACAGCTGGCGCCATAACAGATTCACCAGAGGTTAGTCCAACCCGGTCCTCTCGTACTAAGGTCAGCCCCACTCAAACTTCCTGCGCCCACAACAGATAGGGACCGAACTGTCTCGCGACGTTCTGAACCCAGCTCGCGTGCCACTTTAATGAGCGAACAGCTCAACCCTTGGGACCTTCTCCAGCCCCAGGATGTGACGAGCCGACATCGAGGTGCCAAACCTCCCCGTCGATATGAGCTCTTGGGGGAGATCAGCCTGTTATCCCCAGCGTACCTTTTATCCTTTGAGCGATGGCCCTTCCATGCAGAACCACCGGATCACTATATCCGTCTTTCGACCCTGATCGACTTGTCTGTCTCACAGTCAAGCAAGCTTATGCTATTGCACTCCGCGTACGGTTACCAAGCGTACTGAGCTTACCTTTGAAAGCCTCCGTTACCTTTTTGGAGGCGACCACCCCAGTCAAACTACCCGCCAAACAATGTCCCCCGCTATGCAGGGTTAGACACCAGATACAGAAAGGGTGGTATTTCAACGTTGACTAACTGACTCCTAGCGAAGCCAGATCACAGTCTCCCACCTATCCTACACATCCTGTAGCCGATTTCAATGTTAAGTTGTAGTGAAGGTGCATGGGGTCTTTCCGTCCCGTTGCGGGTAACCGGCGTCTTCACCGATACCACAATTTCACCGAGCTCATGGCTGAGACAGCGCCCAGATCGTTACACCATTCGTGCAGGTCGGAACTTACCCGACAAGGAATTTCGCTACCTTAGGACCGTTATAGTTACGGCCGCCGTTTACTGGGGCTTCGATTCAATGCTTCGAATTGCTCCTAACATCCCCTCTTAACCTTCCAGCACCGGGCAGGTGTCAGGCCATATACGTCATCTTTCGATTTTGCATAGCCATGTGTTTTTGTTAAACAGTCGCCTGGGCCTTTTCACTGCGGCTCCATTGCTGGAGCGCCCCTTCTCCCGAAGTTACAGGGCCATTTTGCCGAGTTCCTTAGCCATGATTCACTCGAGCACCTTAGGATTCTCTCCTCGACTACCTGTGTCGGTTTACGGTACGGGTATTCATAACCTGAAGCTTAGCGGGTTTTCTTGGAAGTCTGATTACCTGAACTATCCTCTCCCCCGAAGGTTTAAGGTACTATCAGCTTTCAGCAAGAGTCGCGGATTTTCCTACGTCTCCTATACCTACGGCCTTTAACGAACTATTCCGTCAGTTCGCGTCAGTTTCACTACTCCGTCACCGCATCGCAGTTATAAATAGTACTGGAATATTAACCAGTTGTCCATCGGCTACGCCCTTCGGCTTCACCTTAGGCCCCGACTAACCCTGATCCGATTAGCGTTGATCAGGAAACCTTAGTCTTTCGGTGGGCGGGTTTCTCTCCCGCCTTATCGTTACTTATGCCTACATTTGCTTTTCTATAACCTCCACAGTAACTTACGTATCTGCTTCGCCGGCAATAGAATGCTCCCCTACCAGATGCATTACTGCAAATCCATAGCTTCGGTATACCACTTGATGCCCGTTTATTATCCATGCCCGATCGCTCGACTAGTGAGCTGTTACGCACTCTTTAAATGAATGGCTGCTTCCAAGCCAACATCCTAGCTGTCTGTGCAATCGGACCTCGTTAGTTCAACTTAGTGGTAATTTGGGGACCTTAGCTGATGGTCTGGGTTCTTTCCCTCTCGGCCCTGGACCTTAGCACCCAGAGCCTCACTCCAGCGTATATTAATAAGCATTCGGAGTTTATCTGGATTTGGTAGGATTTGACTCCCCCGCACCCAATTAGTAGCTCTACCTCTTATTAACTCAACCGCCAGGCTGTTCCTAAAAACATTTCGGGGAGTACGAGCTATTTCCCAGTTTGATTAGCCTTTCACCCCTACCCACAGATCATCCGGAAACTTTTCAACGTTTATCGGTTCGGTCCTCCAGTACCTGTTACGGCACCTTCAACCTGTCCATGGGTAGATCACAAGGTTTCGCGTCTACCTCCACTGACTATGCGCCCTTTTCAGACTCGCTTTCGCTTCGGATCCGTGTCTTAAACACTTAACCTTGCCAATGAAGAGTAACTCGTAGGCTCATTATGCAAAAGGCACGCCGTCACCCCGATAAATCGGGGCTCCGACCGCTTGTAAGTACACGGTTTCAGGTTCTATTTCACTCCCCTGTTCGGGGTTCTTTTCACCTTTCCCTCACGGTACTGGTTCACTATCGGTCTCTCAGGAGTATTTAGCCTTACCGGATGGTGCCGGCAAATTCCCACAAGGCGTCTCCGACCTCGCGGTACTCAGGATACCACTATCCTTACATCCATTACCCGTACGCAGCTCTCATGCTCTATGGCCGGGTTTCCCATCCCGTTCCGGTTTTGTTTGTATCTCATGTTGTGGTCCTATAACCCCCACTATGCCGTAACATAGTAGGTTTGGGCTTCTTCCCTTTCGCTCGCCACTACTCAGGAAATCACTGTTGTTTTCTCTTCCTATGCTTACTTAGATGTTTCAGTTCAGCACGTTCGCGCATTTATGCAATTAGTCTTCAACTAATTAGGTTTCCCCATTCGGAAATCCGCGGATCAATTCATATTTGCTGATCCCCGCGGCTTATCGCAGCTTATCACGTCCTTCATCGCCTCTGAGAGCCAAGGCATCCCCCGTGTACCCTTTCTTACTTTCTTCTACGATACCGCCTTTTGCTCGGTATGTATGCTTTTTTGATTCTTGTTGCGTCTTCCATATGTTTACACATACTTCCGAGCCTCAACAGTCCTCTATACTGTTGTCTTCTCTTTCAATTTACTTCTTCCAATATGTCAAAGAACGTTTTGCTGAGCTTAAAGCTTAAAGTCTAAAGCTGAAAGCTTTTTAAGGGCTTTGTGCTTTTCGCTTTCGGCTTTTAGCTTAACTTGGTGGAGAATAACGGATTCGAACCGTTGACCCTCTGCGTGCAAGGCAGATGCTCTAGCCAGCTGAGCTAATCCCCCGTTAGATAAGTCTTAAGTCCTTAGTCTTAAGTTCTAAGTCTTAAGTCTTTTTTGACTTCCGACTTCTTACTTACGACTTTAGGCTTAAATGTAGTCCCGAGCAGATTTGAACTGCTGACCCCTACATTATCAGTGTAGTGCTCTAACCAAACTGAGCTACAGGACTGTCTTTTCATTTACGATTGCAGATTTTAGATTTACGATTTGTTCCGTTTCCGATAATCGTAATTCGTAAATCGTAATTCGTAAATTCCTTACAATCTTGCTCCTCAGATGTTTTGCACCATTACCTATGGCTTCATCTTTTGGGTTTTCCATTTATTAATTATTGATTGATTGATTGAATTACTGAATTATTGATTGGGTTCCCCTTATTCTATAATCCGATAATTCATTAATTCAATAATTACAAAAAAGAATAGAATCATGCAGCTAACAGCCACGGCTGTTATGCTTTTTTTGACGAGAGTGGCAAAGGCTTTCAGCTTTCGCCTTTTACCTTTCGCCTCTTTTGGATACTGCTCCAGAAAGGAGGTATTCCAGCCACACCTTCCGGTACGGCTACCTTGTTACGACTTAGCCCCAGTTACCGGTTTTACCCTAGGACGCTCCTTGCGGTTACGCACTTCAGGCACCCCCAGCTTCCATGGCTTGACGGGCGGTGTGTACAAGGCCCGGGAACGTATTCACCGCAGCATTGCTGATCTGCGATTACTAGCGAATCCAACTTCACGGGGTCGAGTTGCAGACCCCGATCCGAACTGTGAACAGCTTTTTGAGATTGGCATCCTGTTGCCAGGTAGCTGCCCTCTGTACTGCCCATTGTAGCACGTGTGTAGCCCCGGACGTAAGGGCCATGATGACTTGACGTCGTCCCCTCCTTCCTCTCTATTTGCATAGGCAGTCTGTTTAGAGTCCCCACCTTAACGTGCTGGCAACTAAACATAGGGGTTGCGCTCGTTGCGGGACTTAACCCAACACCTCACGGCACGAGCTGACGACAGCCATGCAGCACCTAGTTTCGTGTCCCGAAGGACTGATTCGTCTCTGAATCATTCACTAACTTTCAAGCCCGGGTAAGGTTCCTCGCGTATCATCGAATTAAACCACATGCTCCTCCGCTTGTGCGGGCCCCCGTCAATTCCTTTGAGTTTCACCCTTGCGGGCGTACTCCCCAGGTGGAATACTTAACGCTTTCGCTTTGACGCTAACTGTATATCGCTAACATCGAGTATTCATCGTTTAGGGCGTGGACTACCAGGGTATCTAATCCTGTTTGATCCCCACGCTTTCGTGCCTCAGTGTCAATAAAACCATAGTAAGCTGCCTTCGCAATTGGTGTTCTGTGACATATCTATGCATTTCACCGCTACTTGTCACATTCCGCCTACCTCTAGTCCATTCAAGCCCATCAGTATCAAAGGCACTGCGATAGTTAAGCTACCGTCTTTCACCCCTGACTTAATAGGCCACCTACGCACCCTTTAAACCCAATAAATCCGGATAACGCTCGGATCCTCCGTATTACCGCGGCTGCTGGCACGGAGTTAGCCGATCCTTATTCTCAGAGTACATTCAACTCATTACACGTAATGAGGTTTATTCCCCTGCAAAAGCAGTTTACAACCCGTAGGGCCGTCTTCCTGCACGCGGCATGGCTGGTTCAGGCTTGCGCCCATTGACCAATATTCCTTACTGCTGCCTCCCGTAGGAGTCTGGTCCGTGTCTCAGTACCAGTGTGGGGGGTCATCCTCTCAGATCCCCTAAACATCGTAGCCTTGGTAAGCCGTTACCTTACCAACTAGCTAATGTTCCGCATGCCCATCTTTATCCTATAAATATTTGATGAAATCACAATGCTGTGTCTTCATGTTATGCGGGCTTAATCTCTCTTTCGAGAGGCTATCCCCCTGATAAAGGTAGGTTACATACGTGTTACGCACCCGTGCGCCACTCTCATTAGGAGCAAGCTCCCAAATCCCGTCCGACTTGCATGTATTAGGCCTGCCGCTAGCGTTCATCCTGAGCCAGGATCAAACTCTCCATTGTATAATGTGTTTGTTTGTTCACTGACCCTATTATTAATAATAGAATCTGTAAAAAATTATTCTTTTTACAGTATCCATTCTCTCTTCTTTTCATAACCCGCCTTTCGAAAGCTTAAAACTCAAAGTCTAAAGCTCAAAGCTTTTACCTTTCTGCTTTCAGCTCTTAAAGGCTGTTACGCTACATGATTTTCTATACTTTTTAAGAACTAATTCGGGTCTCTGTCGCAGAGAACCTATATTTAAAAACCTTGCGGTTTCAAACTTTTAAACCTTTTTGCCTCGTTCCCGAAGCGGCTGCAAAGATGCGATTATTTTTAATGCCTGTCAAGTGTTATTTTCACTTATTTTCAGTTTATTTTTTTAACCGCTAAATCTTCAAAAAACAACCCGTTTTATCTAAGCGGGCTACAAACATACAGAGTTTTTGGCTACCTGCCAAAAGAATTTTACAAAAAATTAAACGCCCAATCCTAACTTGCTGTAAACTATACCGATGTATTATTATGTAAATGTGAGAATATGCGCATGCTTAATTAACCGCACTGATTGTTATCTTTGAAATTGATATGAATGACCACATTTTTCCTGAAAATTTTCTCGCCTCAAATACTGTATGGCCTGTTTATAGTCAAGGTCGGTTTGAAGAACTGCATCCTTATTAATATGTACGCTTAATGCGAGCTCGTGATCCGGGATTAAATCGTTACCCATTAGCTTGCCAATCCGCACACCGGATTTCTTGACATACAAATGCCGCTGTAAAGTATCAAGACTATCCTTATGCTGATGGTTAATGGCCAGCCAGTCATCATTCACTTTAAAAAAGTAAAAATCATCAGGGTTATTTATATAGCTTTTCACCAGTTCGATTTCTTTTGCAGGCAGCTTTTGATTGCTTTTTGTTTTAAAGGATGGCAATTGCGCAGTTGCCTCTTTCTTTTTTAAGCAAGCCGCAAACAAACCTTCGCCTTTTACCTTGTCGGGATAAAAACGATAGCCCCAGGCTTTTTGGTCCGGGGATTCGGTTTCAACAACGCCCCACTCCTTATATATAGGTATGCGCACTGTTTCCATGTAAAATTCGCTGCAAAGCCAATCCAGTATATCTTCGTTTTCCTGGTGCGAATAAGAACATGTACTATATATAAGGTATCCATCCTCTTTTAAGGCGGGATAAATATCAGCCAGTATACGTTCCTGCCGCTGATGGCATAGGTTCACATTTGCCTCGCTCCACTCATTCATAGCTGCCGGGTCTTTTCTGAACATGCCCGAACCTGAGCACGGAGAATCAACCAGTATGATGTCAAAAAAGCCGGTAAGCCTGCTAAAATCCCTCGGGTCGTTATTGGTTACTATAGTATTTGCGGTGCCCCACCGGTTAAGGTTATCGCATAAAACAGGCACGCGGGTTTTTATAATTTCGTTGGCAACCAGCAAATCGTTGTTATTTATGGCTGAGTTAATGAGGGTGCTTTTACCACCGGGGGCTGCGCAGAGGTCTAATATTTTGACAGGTTCGTCATTATCTGGGCGGATAATTTTAAGAATATGATCGATAAACATTGACGAA
>Ga0207029_10026_pt1 | contig 36283 bp, 23 predicted proteins | sample Alteio_BWMinCont_39_FD_153282 | JGI IMG/M metagenome (GOLD analysis project Ga0207029, IMG submission 153282) | Enriched cells from forest soil in Barre Woods Harvard Forest LTER site, Petersham, Massachusetts, United States -... | ecosystem: Environmental > Terrestrial > Soil > Temperate forest >...
TTTCAACCCGGATAGACCCACGCCAAACCGCCTTTTCCCGCTTCGGCCACCGGTCGTTACCGCCTTTTCCCGCTTGAGCGGGGTGTTTCTGACCGCCTTTTCCCACGTCTTCCCGCTTCAGTCGACGTAAGTGGTTGATTTCCCGCATCTGATGAGAGCTGGGCTTTTTCGGGCGGAACGATTTCACCACAGAGGCGCGGAGGCGACGGAGAAGGGAGTCAGAATAGGGACGTAAACAGGTAGGAACCACAGGGCACAGAGGCACGGAGCCTGAATGGAGGGGTTCTTTGACAACTGAATCGGATGTTTTAACCGCGAACCACGCGAACAAATGCAAAAAAACCAACTCAGTGCGACGAGGTGAGGAGCATGACTTGCTCGAGGGTGGAGACGCCCTGGCGGACGCGGTCGAGGGCGGTCATGCGCAGGGTGCGCATGCCCTGGCCGATGGCGACCTTGCCCATCTCGCGGGTGTTGGCGCGGGAGATGACGAGCTTGCGGATTTCATCGCTGATGGTCATGGCTTCGATGATGGCGAGGCGGCCGGCGTAGCCGGTGTTTTTGCAGCGTTCGCAACCGCGCCCTCGATGGAGGGGGTGGCCTTCAAAGAGGCTGGGGTCGATGTGCAGATCCTGATACATCTTGGTCGCATAGGTGACGGGTTCCTTGCAATGGGAGCAGATGCGGCGCATGAGGCGCTGGGCGCAGGCCAGAATGACGGAGGAGGAAATGAGGAACGGGGCGATGCCCATGTCGTCCAAGCGGGCGATGGCGCCGGGGGCGTCATTACAATGCATGGTGCTCAGGACCTGGTGGCCGGTGAGGGCGGACTCGACGGCGATTTCCGCGGTTTCGGTATCGCGAATTTCACCGATCATGATGATGTCCGGGTCCTGGCGCAGGATGGAACGGAGGGCATTGGCAAAGGTAAGGCCGATTTCCTTTTTGACGGGCACCTGGTTGATGCCGGGTATCTGGAACTCGACGGGGTCTTCAACGGTGACGATGTTGAAGGCGGGGTTGTTGAGCTCGTTGAGCGCGGAGTAAAGGGTGGTGGTCTTGCCGGAGCCGGTGGGGCCGGTGACGAGGATCAATCCGTGCGGCGCGTCGACGGCGTCCTTGAACTGCGTGAAGGTGTCGGGATCGAGGCCGAGCTTGTCGATGCTGGCGGAGAGATTGGATTTGTCGAGCACGCGGAGCACGACTTTCTCACCATGGACGGTGGGAAGGAACGAGACGCGCAGGTCGAAGTCCTTGCCGCCGACCTTGACGCGCATGCGGCCGTCCTGGGGCAAGCGGCGCTCGGCGATGTCCAGGCTGCTCATGATCTTGATGCGGGAGGCGAGGGCGAGTTGCATCTGCTTGGGCGGCGGAGTCACGTCAATGAGAGTGCCGTCCACGCGGTAGCGCAGGCGGACCATTTTCTCAAAGGGTTCGATGTGGATGTCGCTCGCGCGGTCCTTGATGGCCTGGACGAGAATGAGGTTGGCCAGCTTGATGACGGGCGCTTCCTCGCTGGAGGCGGCGAGCTGGTCGAGGTTGACCTCTTCCAGGGTTTCCTTGGCGACTTCGAGCTTGTCGGCGTCGGTGTCGTCCTCCGCCTTCTGGGCGTCATTGATGATGTCCTCCATGCTGCCGCTTTTGGAGGCGTCAATGTTGTTGAGCTTGTCGAGGATGGACCGCTCGGAGGCGATCATGGGGACGACGTCGAGCTTGGTGATGCGCTTGACGTCGTCGATGGCCAGGACATTGAGGGGGTCGGCCATGGCCAGGAACAGCTTGCTTTCGAGGCGCGAGACGGGGACGATCTTGTAATTATGCGCAAGGTCCCGCGGGAGCAAATCGGTCACCTCGGACAGGATGGAGAGACGGGCGAGATTGACGGGCGGGGTGTTCAGGATGCGCCCCATGGAGACGGTCATGTCCACCTCGGTGACGTAGGCCTTTTCGACGACCAGTTTCAGCAGGCGGGTGCCCTCCTTTTTCTGCTGCTCGAGGAGCTCGTCCACCTGCTTGGCAGTCAACAGGCCGTCCTCGACGAGGGCGTCGGCGATCCGTTCTCCAAAAGATTTGACTGGCGGCATGGTATGAAAGGGTTAACGGAAAATTTTGCGCAGGTTGGATACGATCTCCGTTGGCGGGGCCAGATACCAGAGGAGACGGTTCTTGGTGGCTTCGCCAATTTCCTTCGCGGCCTGGCGGTTGAAGGGATTGGCCGTCGCCACGAGGATGGACTTGCTCATGCGATCGAAGGGCAGCACGCACCAGCGCTGGCAGACCTCCGGGGGAAACGTCCGCGCCAGATCCAGGTCGATGTCGTATTTGTCCATGGGGAGGTAACCCAGCCGCGTCTTGTCGGCAAGAATCTTGAGGCTCTTCTCGGAGACGACAATTCCCTTGTCCGCCAGGATCTGGATGAACGGTTCAATGACTCCGCCGGGCGGCGCGAAAATGTCCGGTGTGGTCCAGCAGAGATCGAAATCCCCCGCGGAAATGACTTTGCCCTCGACAAAAATCTTGTGCATGGATGCGCGGCCGTCATCGATTTCCGACGGGGCGGGCTTGCTGCCGGGGGCCTTCGCAGAACGAGCCCCGGGGAGTGGCTTGGGCGTCGCGGCAAAATCGCTGATAGCCGGCTGGGCCGAGAAGTTGGTTGCCTTGTGCTCGATTTCCTTCAACGCGGCCTGGACATCGGGGTCATCAGGAAAAGACTGGAGGATGGTTTCGTATTCGAGAATTGCGGAGGAGAGTTGTCCCAATTGCGTGTAGGCCTGCGCGATACGTTTGGAGGTATTGACGACGTCCTTTTCGCGGCCGAGTTTGGAATAAGCTTCCTTGAGGATTTCCAGTGACTGGTAATCCTGGGGCTGCGATTGAGTGATGACTTCAAACATCTCAATCGTCTGCGACAATTGGGCCTCTTCGCTCGCGGATAAAGTGGCGGACATGCTATTATGCGTAATCGCGCTATTATAAGCGCCAATGACCGGTTCCGGCGGTTTCCTAAACGGGAAACCGGCACTTTGTCAGCAAATTCGCTGCCAAGCATGGATGGCGTAAGCACTTAAGGAACGTGGCGGGTGCCGGAGGGCGGGCAAAAGACCGCGGCTGATTTTGAGACACCCGCATACAGACTTGTATTTCCCCGCCGGGCTTAAGATGGTAATCGCGTGATGTTTGCATGATTTTGGAAAATGCCTGAATGCAAGAGCTGGTCCCAAAAATGAACCCGCCCACGGGGGAGCGCCTTCAGCGCTTCGTCGGCGACCGTATCCGCTTCACCGTGGGCGATTTCAATGGAAGCAACCCCCCGGACGGGTGGCGCGCCCGGTTGCGGACGAATCTGGGCCGCGGTGGCGTCTTGTGTAAAGAAATCATTCAGGCGCATACCAAAAAATTGCCGCTCGCAGGCGCTTCTTGGCATGACCTTGCCATGCAACCGGAGGCCGGGGAATGGCATCTGGAACTCCCGTTGATTGAACCAGGTTATTTTCGGGCAAAGGCGTACCTGATTGATCCACAGGGCTGGCAGCACTGGCCGGACGGACAGGACGTCGACATTTCCGTTCATCCGGATCATTACCGCACCGCCAATACCATTTACTGCGCCTTCACCCGCATGTTCGGCGAGAGCCGGACCGCCTTACGCACGGTGGACGAGAAAATCGACCAACAATTCAAACCGTGGGACGACCGGGGCTACTCGGTCATCCCGCCTTCCGGCAAATTCCGTGATCTCATCCAGCAACTTCCGCACATTATTGACACACTTGGCTGCCGCATCCTGCATTTGCTCCCGGTAAATCCCACGCCGACAACGTATGCGCGCTTTGGCCGTTTCGGAAGCCCATACGCTTGCCTGAACCTTACGGCGATTGATCCTGCGTTGGTGGTGTTCGACCGCCGGACGACCGGCGTGGAACAGTTTTGCGAACTTGTTTGTGCCACGCATGCGCGGGGCGGGCGAGTGTTTCTGGACATCGTCATCAACCATACCGGCTGGGGATCCGATTTGCAGGAAAGGCATCCGGAATGGTTTTTGCGCGGGCCAGACGGCACGTTTGCGAGTCCGGGAGCGTGGGGCGTGACCTGGGAGGACCTGGTTGAATTGGAACACGCCCACGTGGAATTGTGGGATGAATTGGCGGAGGTGCTTCTCATCTGGTGCCGTCGCGGTGTGGATGGATTTCGTTGCGATGCTGGATACAAGGTCCCTTTACCCGCGTGGCAATTCATCACCGCCCGTGTACGGCAGGAATTTCCGGACGCCATTTTTCTACTGGAAGGACTCGGCGGCGCGTGGGAAATAACCGAACGTCTGCTGGCTGACGGCGGCATGCAGTGGGCTTATTCCGAGCTGTTTCAAAATTATTCCGGCCGCGAGGTGGCCGCCTATCTCGATCACAGTTTCAAACAAAACGGGCACACCGGCCTGCTCGTGCATTACAGCGAAACGCACGATAACGAGCGATTGGCGAAACGCGGACGCATCTGGTCGCTGATGCGCAACCGTCTTTGCGCGCTGACAAGCGCAAGCGGCGGCTATGGTTTAACCTGTGGCGTCGAGTGGCTCGCGCCGGAGCGCGTGAATGTCCATTCGAGCCGTGGGCTCGCCTGGGGCAACCCGGATAATCTTGTCCCCGAATTGGGGCAGCTAAACCGTTTGCTCGCGGAGCACCCCTGTTTCTTTGACGGGGCAAAACTGACCCGGCTGAGCGCGATCGACTCGCCAGTCTATGTCCTGCGGCGCGACTCCGAGGAGGGCAAAGACTCCGTGCTGGTCCTGGTAAACAATGATGTTGAACACCCTCAGACGGTGGCACTGGACCCTGCCGCACTCTTGGACCCCGGCAAATTGAAGTTTGATTTGACCGGTCAGGCTTTGCCCAAGGTGAGTCCTGCAAAAAACGGAACGCTGGAATTCAAACTCGAAGCCGGTGGTTGTTATTGCCTTTCCGCCTTCGCCAATGCGCAGGGGTTGTCGGGGGAGGATTATCGCAGGGCCAGGGCGCAGGCGGCGTGGGCTTTGAACGCGCTTGGCCGGATTCTGCCCGTTGAACAGATTCCCGCGCTCGGCTGGCGTGAACTGGCGCGCATGGTGAACGAAAACCCCGCAGGATTCCTCGCCGCCTGTTCCAGTGCGGACCCAAAAATCGTGAGTGGCAATCTGGAACGTCTGTTCGCCCCGCCTGCAACCGGAGGAAATTACCCGCCCGTGGTGATTTGGAATCTTTTGGACCGGCGAAGAATATTGCCGGTTCCCGCCAACCACTGGCTGCTCATTCAGGATTCGGCTCCGTTCCGTGCGACCCTGAACCTCGGTGCAGAAGATTCACCGCGGCATGTGCATTCGATTCAGGTGCGCGACGGATTCGTGGCATTCTTTGCGCCCCAACAAGTGCCGGCTGTGGCGACCTTGCGCGTGGAGCGTTACGCAATCGTAGTCGGAACGGTTGAAGGGTCCATCCGCTTCCTTGGCCCGGGTCCGGACCTCGATCTCGGCGGAACGAAGCCACTATCAATTTCCAATCTGCCGACACAGGACGAAGGAGCACCCACTTCGCGCGGAGTGAACAACGAGGCCACGTTGGCACACATTGGCGAGCAATCCCTTGTTCTGTTGACCAATGGCCTTGGCGGCATGGCGCGACTCTGCGTCGATTTCGGGGCGATCAAATCAAAATATGACTGCCTGCTCGGGGCCAACCTGCATCCGACCCTGCCCGTCGACCGCCACATCTTTGCAAAGCGCGCGCGGGTATGGGTCAATGCCGATGGCTTTATTACTCCGCTCGATCTCCCTAATCTCGCATCTTTCCAGCCGGGACCGCCCGCCATCTGGTATTTCGTCGCCAGCGCCGGTGACGGACGCACGGTCGAAATCCAGGTCACGGCCGCCATGCTGCCTGGACGCAATACCACCGTGCTTCACTTCGACCGACCAGTCATCAACCTGTTGAAAGACAACCCGCTGCCGGACACTTGCGAGGTACGGCTGACGGTGCGCGTCGATATTGAAGACCGGAATTTTCACACCGAGACCAAACGCAACGGCGGTGCCGATTACCATTTTTCCACAAGCTCCCGCCCGCTCGCCGGCCAGGTCGGTTTCTCGTTCACTCCCGCCGCTGACCGGCATTTGAGAGTATTCGCCGGCAACGGCTTTTACCATCATCAACCGGAATGGAGCGAAAACATTCCGCATCCGGTCGAGCAAAGCCGCGGCCAGGAGGGCAGCGGCGACGCCTACAGCCCCGGTTGGTTTGATCTGCCGATGACCAGGGGCGCGGGTGTATCGCTCATAGTTTGCGCCGATGCAACCGACCCGTCCGCGGAGGAAATCCAGAATTCCCGGGTTTCACCCGCCACAATCCCGGTCGTAGCCACGCCGGTGTTCGCTGAGAATGATGCTTTTGGTCGGCAATTGTTGCGCGCGGCAAACGCGTTCGTGGTGCGGCGTGACAGCGGGATTACGGTCATTGCCGGTTATCCATGGTTCCTGGATTGGGGCCGCGATTCGCTGATTTGCGCGCGCGGATTGCTGGCCGCAGGCATGGTCGAACAGGTGAAGCAACTGCTCGCGATCTTCGGACGATTTGAAAAGGACGGCACGCTTCCCAACACCATTCACGGCGAGGACGCGTCGAACCGCGACACGTCCGACGCTCCGTTGTGGTATGGAATTGTCTGCGAGGAGGCCGCCGCGCTTGCCGGCGATAATCTGTATAAAACGAAGGTGAGCGGGGAAAAATCTATTGCGGACGTTTTGCGGAATATTGCGTTAGGCTGCATCAATGGCACGCCCAATGGAATCCACATTGACACCGGGTCAGGCCTCGTTTGGAGTCCCAGTCACTTCACCTGGATGGACACCAACTACCCGGCATGCACACCACGTGAGGGCTATCCGGTGGAGATCCAGGTTTTATGGACACGATTGCTGCGCCAGTTGGAGCGCATCAACAGCAACACGGAGGGTAAACGCTGGCGGGAACTTGCCGCTCAGGCGGAAGCGTCCCTGCAAAAATATTTCTGGCTGGAAGATCGCGGTTATTTCGCGGATTCGCTCGTGGCCAAACGCGGCCAGACGGCGGCGCAGGCCGCGGTGGATAATTCCCTGCGCAGTAATTATCTCCTGGCCGTCAGCCTGGGGCTTGTCACCGGAAAACCGGCCCAACGCTGCGTAACCGCCGCGGCGCGTTATTTGGCGGTGCCGGGGGCGTTGCGGTCGCTGGCACCCCTGCCGGTTTCGCCGCCCTTGCCAATTTTTGACAATCAGGGCCGGCTGTTGAACAACCCCTCCGAACCTTATTATGGACGATACGAAGGCGATGAGGATACCCGCCGCAAACCGGCTTACCACAACGGCACCGCGTGGACCTGGACCTTCCCCATCTTCTGTGAAGCACTCGCGCGCGCATGGGACTGCTCGCCGGAAGCCATCGCCGCCGCAAAATCATACCTCGGCGGCATGGACCAGTTGATGATGGGCGGATGCTTCGGCCAAATCCCGGAAATTTTGGACGGCGACGCACCGCATACGCAACGCGGTTGTGACGCACAGGCTTGGGGAGTTACCGAGGCATTGCGCGTCTGGAAGTTTTTGCAGAACCCGCAGTCAGCACCGATTACATGACCGCTCATCTTGAGAAAAACTATTGCCGGTCTTTTGCAGACAAAATCTCCTTTCCCCGGCGCCATCCGCTCCCTACTCTCGCACGCTAATATGAGTCCAGAGTCGTTCAAAATAGCGGTTCTTGCCGGCGACGGCATCGGGACGGAGGTCATGCGCGAGGCCATCAAGGTGTTGCGCGCCGTCGAAAGAAAATTTTCCCTGGCCATGAAGCTTTCCGAAGCGACCGTCGGCTGGGCGGGGATTGATGCCGTCGGCAAGGCGTTGCCCGACGCCACGCTCAAGCTGTGCAGGGAATCGGACTGCATCTTGTTCGGTTCGGTGGGCCTGCCCGATCGCGACCCAACGATTCCCAAGGAGGAACGCCCTGAACGCGCCGCGCTGCTCCGCCTGCGCAAGGAGTTCGGCCTGTTCGCCAATTTGCGCCCCGTCAAACTCTTCAAGGAATTGTTCCATGCCTGCCCGCTCAGCAAAGAGCGGCAGGGAAACGGCATCGACATTCTTGTGGTGCGGGAGCTGACCGGCGGCATGTATTTCGGCCAGCCAAAAAAAACCGAGGAAATCTCGGCCGGCGCCGGCATGGGTAAAATTCTGCGGGCCATTGACACGATGGTTTATACCACGCCGGAAATCGAGCGCATCGCCCACGTGGCCTTCCGCACCGCCCGGCAGCGCCGTAAAAAACTGACCAGCATCGACAAGGCAAATGTGCTGGAAAACGGCGTGCTTTGGCGGGACGTCGTCACAACTATCGGCAAACAATACCCGGACGTCACGCTTGATCACATGTTCGTGGACAACGCCGCGATGCAACTCGTGCTCAAGCCGGCGCAGTTTGACGTTCTGCTCTGTGAAAACATGTTCGGAGATATTTTGAGCGACGAGGCTGCCGCCCTTGCGGGTTCGCTCGGCATGCTGCCCAGCGCCAGTCTCGGCGCACAAAGCGGCGACCGCATTTTCGGCTTTTACGAGCCGGCGGGCGGCACCGCGCCCGATATCGCTGGTAAGAATCTCGCCAATCCCATCGCGCAAATTCTCTCTGTCGCATTGATGATGCGCCACAGCTTCAACTTGAACGAAGCCGCGATTGCCATTGAGAATGCCGTTGCCAAAACCATCGCCGCAGGCAACCGCACCGGCGACATCTTCAGCTCCGCCGAATCTGGTGCCCGCAAAATCAGCACGATTGAGATGGGCGATGCAATTGCCGGAGCAATCTAGAAATCATGGATGCCTTCCTTCAGGCCGCCATTGAAGAAGCCAGAAAAGGTCTCGCAGCCGGAGGCATTCCCATCGGCTCGGTCCTGGTTTGTGAGGGCAAAATCATCGGGCGCGGCCACAATCAGCGCGTCCAGCAGGGCAGTGTCATTCATCACGCGGAAATGAATTGCCTGGAAAATGCGGGTCGCCTCCAGGCCGCCGTCTATCAGAAATGCGTGCTTTATTCCACGCTTTCCCCATGCCCGATGTGCAGCGGCGCCGCACTCCTTTATAAAATCCCGCGCATTGTCATTGGTGAAAACATCACCTTCAAAGGCCCCGAGGATTATGTCCGCTCGCAGGGTGTGAAAGTGGAGGTGCTGCAGGACGCGGAATGCGTCAAATTGATGCGGAATTTCATTGCCGCCAAGCCGGAGCTTTGGAACGAAGACATCGGTGTCTGATTTTGTCTGGCATCCGGGTTTTACCCGACCCCACGCCATCCCAATTTTCTTGAAAAAATCCGGACCTCTTGCCAGAATCAACTGCGCTTGGTTTGTTGTCAAAAGGTCGTTCATGAAAGCCAGTATGCGATTTTACCGCGGATTTGTTTTTTTGTTCCTACTCTTTTTCACTCCCTTGCTCCTCCGGGCTCAGACTAACGATGTGAACTGGAGCGTGGGCGTTTTGGACCGGATATTGGCCACCGTCCCGCCGGGGCAAAGACTGGCACAGGTTGGCGACATGCAAATCCTGGTGTCGAAGCTGAAGGCGTGGCGCAACCAACTCGCGGGAGCGCCTTCGCAAGATAGCACGTTTGACGGCAGCGCCCCGACATGGACCAGTGGGAACGTCTATTACGAATTCACCACCTCCGGCAGCAATGCCGTATCTGCCGCGCATCAAAAGGCGTTCCTGGACGGCGCCGCGGAATGGGCAATGTTTGCGAACCTGCATTTCTTCCCGCATACATCCGAACCGAATTATGTCACCATTCTGGAAAATACCAACCTGGAGGGAGGCCAGTCCGCCGTCGGAATGGTCGGAGGCCAGCAGTTCCTGCAGATCGGGCCGGAGGCCTGGAACCGCGACACGATCACACACGAACTCGGACACACGCTCGGCTTGGTGCACGAGCAACAGCGGACCAACCGCGATTTGTTCGTAACGATCCTGAGCAATAATATCATCCCCGGACAGGAACCCAACTTCGTCCTCCTGCCCGATTCCCAAAGCCAGGGACCTTACGACTTCCTCTCAGTAATGCATTATGCGCGCAATGCACTCTCGATCTCCAACACGCTCGATACAATTGAACCATTGCCCGCCTACAGCCAGTATCTCAACATCATGGGCCAGGGCGACCCCGTACTCACGCCTTCCGACCGCGCCGGGATGGCGGCAGTCTATGGCGCCGGCCCCGTACTCAGTTCCGTGGTTACCAACACGCAGGACAGCGGGCCAGGCAGTCTTCGCGCGGCGTTGTACTATGCTTATGACCATCCTAGGACCACCATCACCTTTAACATCGCAACGAATGATCCAGGCTTCGCCAATGGCGTTTTCACCATCCAGTTGACCGACCAGCTTCCGAGTCTGTGGAACGCCACCGTGATTGACGGCAGCACCGAGCCAGTCCACATCAACCCAACCGGCCCTGCCATCCAGCTCAACGGTGCGCTGGCCCCACCGCCCAGCGTGTTTCCCAATGGCCTACATATCCACGGCACTAATTGCGCCGTCCGCTCATTGGTTATCAATGGCTTCGCCGCCTCTGCCATCCTCATTGATGGCACGAACGCGATCGGAAACAGCGTTTCTGGGTGCTATCTCGGCATCGACCCTTCCGGAACATCAGTCGTGAGCAATGGCCTCCCTCAAATTGTCATCGCAGCCGGGGCCAGCCGGAATACCATTGGCGGCATCACCGCCGCCAGCCGCAATGTCATTTCCGGCAGCGCATATCAAGGCATGGTCATCGAAGACCCGGGAACAATGAGCAACGTGGTGGAGGGAAATTACATCGGCTTGAACGCCGCTGGCACCGCCGCCCTGCCAAACGCCTGGGCCGGTTTGGAAATTGTTGGGGGCGCTCAATCCAACATCATCGGCGGTCTTGTCCCCGGCGCCCGCAATGTCATTTCCGGCAATTCGAAACAAGGGATCGCCGTCGATGGCACGAATTCATCCGGGAACGTAATTGAGGGGAACTATATCGGCCTGGATTCAGCCGGCAGCAACGCCATTCCCAACGCATGGGCAGGGGTCAATTTCTTTGGCGCAACCCAGGGAAATCTTGTGGGTGGAACTGCGGCCGGCGCTGCCAACTTCATTTCCGGCAACAGCCTCCAGGGCGTCCTGTTGCAGGATCCCGGCACGGACAACAATCTGGTTCTCGGAAATGACATCGGCATAAACGTGTCGGCTGTTGCCGTGCCGAACGGAGGCGCGGGCGTGGCAATCGTTGGTGGTGCGCAAGCAAATACCGTGGGCGGCACATCGCCATCCATGCGCAACGTCATTTCCGGCAATACCCTGCAAGGCGTCGCCATCGGCAACCCAAATGCAAACGGAAACATCGTTCAGGGAAATTACATCGGTGTCGACCCTTCCGGCAGCAATGCCATTCCCAACGGATGGGCGGGCGTCAATTGCTATGGCGGAGCACAAGGCAATCTCGTCGGGGGAACGACGTCTGGCGCGGGCAATTTAATTTCCGGCAATGGCCTTCAGGGCATCATCTTCCAGGATTCGGGCACGGATGACAATCTGGCCCAGGGAAATTACATCGGCTTAAACGTCACGGGCAACGCTGCCGTGCCGAACGGAGCAGCGGGCGTCGCGATTGTTGACGGCGCGCAATCGAACATCGTGGGCGGCACATTACCGTCCATGCGCAATGTCATTTGTGGCAATGTCAATCAAGGCGTGGCCATCGGCAACACATCCGCCAATGTTGTTCAGGGAAACTACATCGGCGTGGACCCGTCTGGCAATACCGCGATCCCCAACGCGTGGGCCGGAGTGGATATGTTTGGCGGCGCGCAGGGCAACTTGATTGGCGGCACCGCGGCCGGGGCGAGAAATGTGATTTCTGGCAACGCAAGCCAGGGCGTGGTCATCGGCCAGGCGGGAACGGAAAGCAATTTTATTCAGGGAAACTATATCGGGTTGAATGCGGCGGGAACCGCCGGAGTGCCCAATACCTGGTCGGGCGTGGAAATGTATAACGGCGCCCAATTCAATCTCATAGGAGGCGGCCCAGGCGCGCGAAACATCATTTCCGGCAATGGCAACTACGGCGTTTATATCCACAATACGAACTGCGCCGGCAATCTCGTCCAAGGCAATACCATCGGATTGAATGCGGCGGGCAACGCCCAGCCCAACACCTGGGCCGGCGTCGCGATGTTTGACAACACCCAATCCAACCAGATCGGCGGCACCGCGATTGGCAACGCAAATCTCATCGTGGATAACTTGTTGGACGGCGTGCAATTGTTCGACGCAACCACCACGGATAATTCGGTGCGCGGCAATTCGATCTACGGCAATGGCGGGGTTGGCATCGGCGTTTATTCCGGCGCGAATAACTCCCAAACCACGCCCATGCTCACATCTGCGGTGCTCGCCACCAACACCGTAGTCTCGGGGAGCCTGACCAGCGCTGCCAGCACAGTCTTTCATCTGGATTTCTACGCCAATCCATCGCCTCAAACTCAGGCCCAAACTTATCTCGGCGCAAGGGACGTCACCACCGGCTCGGGCGGAACAGTCAGCTTTTCCGCAAATCTTGGGGCGATTGTCCCCAAGGGACAAATCATCACCGCCACGGCTACCGACCCCTCCGGGAACACCTCACCATTGTCCGGCGGCATCACCGTCACCGCGGTGGATAGCGTTGGTGACGGCATTCCTGATGCCTGGCGCACGGCGCACTTTGGCGGCAGCGGTACGACCACAAATAATCAGTCTGCTGCCGGTGCGGATCCCGATCACGATGGATTGGCGAACTGGCAGGAATTCCTGGCGGGCACCGACCCGAACAACGCGAGTAGCACATTGCGGGCTGGAAAGTTGAACCTCAGCGGCACAAACGCCACCGTTAATTTCTCCTCGGTGCAAGGCATCGTTTATCGCGTCGAAGATCGGGATGACCTGGTCACCGGATTTTGGTCAATCCTTGCGGATCAGGTTATTGGCACCGGCGGCACGATCCAGATCGTGGATCCAGCCGCCGGCACCGCATTGCCGAGGCGATTCTACCGCGTTGAGGTGCTGCCCTAAGCCAGGCATTCCACGCCATATTGCGGCGTGGGAAAATATTGCGAGCGGCGCTGGTTTTGGGCATAGTAAGGTGTGATTCTGGATGCCACCCTCGTCCGGGCTAAGTGCGGCAAGATTACCTGCCGTTCACGCCTGCACCGGGGCTTTTCGCTGCTCGAACTTCTCATCGTCATGTCAATCATTGTCGTCTTGTTCACGCTTTATTTCGGTGGGGGTTCAAGAACTTTTCAGACCAAACAGATTGCTAACTGCCAGAAAAACCTTCAAAACATTTACATCGCGCTCAAAACATATTCCATGGACAACAGCGACCGGTTTCCCGCGCTTACCGGCCCGCAAATGTCGGAACCTGTGCTAAGCTTGCTCGTCCCCCGCTACACCACGGGCACTGAGTTTTTTACGTGCCCCGGCTCGAAAGACAGCAAGCTTCCTGACGCCCAGCCGTTCGATACTCGCAAAATTAGTTATGCCTATTACATGGGCCATACCGTTCAAGAGGGCGCCGATCAACCCCTTCTCTCCGACCGGCAGGTGAACACCAATCCGAAATCGCCTGGCCAGTTGTTGTTTTCTCCCGACGGGAAAAAGCCCGGCAACAATCACGACCGATACGGCGGCAACGTCATGTTCTGCGATGGCAATGCCCAATCCAGCCCGGCGCGGTCCGCGTTCAACTTGACAAACACGCCCGGCGTCGTTCTGCTGAATCCAAGGCCCTGAGGATGCAAATCAAAGTCCAATGCCCCTGCGGAACGCGCTTTGAATTTGAGGTCGAGCCGGTTCACGAACGCATGCCGATGCCCATCAACTGCCCGGCGTGCGGTGCTGACGCAACGAACCTCGCAAATGACGTCATCAGGCAGCGCTCATTCCGGCCGCGCCCAACTGTCGTCATTCCCATGCGCGTTGATCCTCCGCCGCGCGCCGCTGAGATTCCCATCCCCACTCCGCAGTCAGGCCTGAAAATTGCCAGGGCAGCCTCGGTTCCTGTTCCAACCTCCGGACCCGCCGCTGCTCCCGTTCATGCGATGCCAAATGAGAACAATGCCCCCGCCGCATTGTGTCCCAAACACAAGGACGAACCGGCCGTCGAGGTTTGCGTCGTCTGCGGCAAGGCGATGTGCCTGAAGTGTATGGAACAGTTTGGCCGCGTTTGTTCCGTTTTCTGCCGCGAGCAGGCGGCGTCAAAAAGGGTCTACGTCCCGCCATACGCCGGGCAAAAGACCGTGACCCAGGCCAGATCGAATCTGAAGGTCAAGCTCATCACCCTTGGCGTGCTTGCCGTGATCGCCGTGTGCATCGGCCTGTGCATTTGGTACAAATTTTTCGGCCGGAACCCGAAGCCGATTTTCACTCTCAACTTCCCAAAAGCTGCGGAGAATGATTCAAAGCCGGAGAAGCCCCGCGAACCGTCTGGATTTTACCAGTTGATCGCCCCCAATCAGTTGCTCTCCATCAAAGACAAAAACATCAGCCTTCGCGACATAGACGGCCAAAAAATACTCTGGTCAACACCACTGCAAAGCGAAACCGAATCGGGCAGGACCGCTTCCGAGGATTACTATTTTTTCTCGGACCCGCACGTGACCGCCACCACTAACGACATCTGGCTTTCGTTTCAAAACCTCATCGCGCGGTTCGACCGTCAAACCGGCACGCGCAAGGAAGTGACCACACCGGGCAAAATCCTCACCGTCACTCAGGATGACGACATGATCCTGGCCCTCTCCGAGAACCCGGAGGGACACCAGTCCCTCACGCAGATAACCCTTCCCGACGGCGCGCTGCGAACCGAGGAAATCACCTCATCCCACCCGGCCGACACCGCCGTGAAACCCGCCCCGAGACCTTCACGGCCGGCTGGCTCCGCAGACAAGACCCCGATCAACGCGGTGAAAAACGCCTTGGTCCCTTCGCCACAGCCGGAAGAACCTGACCAAAGCGCGGCGATGGCAATGTTCGAAGCAGAACGTCATCCCTTCATTCCCGCCGGACCAAACGCCGTTCAATTGGAATCAAAACTGGTCGAGAGCAAGACCATCACCCTTCAGGCGATGAAGGCGAAGGGGCCGTCCGTCCTGGACAGCGGCAACGTCACCGCCAGCCAGGGCCTGGATTACGCCCAGGAATTCATCAACGACGCGCAACGCGAGCGGACGGGCGGCGTCGAAACGCAGGATGTGAGCCGTTACCAGGTCACCGTCCACCGCCGGTTTGCCGCAAACGTCCCCGACTGGAGCGGTGAAGTCATCGGCCCGCCCCAATTCATCCCGTTGAAGACCGTGGACATCGTGGCCGGCGGCCAGTCCATCCAGGTCTTGAACAAGAACAATAAAAAACTCTGGGAAGCCAAACTCACCTTCCCGGTTCCCTCCGGAAATCTTTTCGACGAAACACAGATCCCCCGCCTCGAAACCCGCGACGCCCTGTTCTTTGCCGACAAGGGAATATTGACGTGCTTCGAACTCACTACCGGCAACGCCCGCTGGCGCTTCAACAGCGTGGGCATCTCCGCCGTCCAGGCGGACGGTCAGGGCAACCTTTACATTGACACCGCCGGCGCCGATCCCGACGCGCTCAAATACTCACAACAATTCAACGTCCACGATAAGAAACACCGTTTCATCATGAAATTGGACGCGCAAAGCGGCAAGGTCTTGTGGCGCTCCGAACGACCCGCGGATTATTATCACTGCGTCCTGTCAGGTCCGTTTGTGTATTCAATCCGCGACTGGACCACCCAGGACATGCTTCGCCTCGAGGAGGGGCCCGACCACCGCTTCAGCCTCACTCTGCTCGACCCCGGCACCGGCGACATGATTTGGACCTACCCGCGCATCAATCACCCCAGCCACAAAACCGAAATCCAGCAGAAATCAATCCTCCTCCAGTTTGACGACGAAGTCGTCGTGTTGAAATTTTTCTCCCTCTGAACGCCCGTGGCTCACGCCGCCGCCTGATCCTGTTTGCGGCGGATGATCGGCTTGCTCTCGCCGAGCACCACATTCCTCGTGATCTTCACCGTCAGGACATCATCGCTGTTCGGAATGTCGTACATCACGTCGAGCATGATTTTTTCAATCAACCCGCGCAACGCCCGCGCCCCCGTCCCCTTCTTCAGCGCCTGCACCGCCAGTTCCCGCAGCGCGTCCGTCGAGAATTCCAGGTCCACCCCCTCCATCGACATCAGCTTCGCAAATTGTTTCACCAGCGCGTTCTTCGGCTCCGTGAGAATCTCCACCATTTGGTCCTCCGTCAATTCCGCCAGCACCGTCACCATTGGCAGCCGCCCGATGAATTCCGGGATGAACCCAAAGCTCAACAGATCCTCCGGCTCCACGTGTTGCAAAATCTGCGCGCGATCAATCGACGCCGCCTTCTTGCCCCGCTCCAGCGCGCCGAACCCCAGTACGTGCTTGCCCAGCCGCCGTTCGATGAATTTCTCCAGCCCCACAAACGCCCCGCCGCAAATAAACAAAATATTGCTCGTGTCCACCCGGATATATTCCTGCTGCGGATGCTTGCGTCCCCCCTGCGGCGGCACGTTGCACACCGTCCCCTCCAGTATCTTCAACAACGCCTGCTGCACGCCCTCGCCCGAAACATCCCGCGTGATCGAAACATTTTCCGTCTTGCGCGCAATCTTGTCGATCTCGTCAATATAAACAATCCCCCGTTGCGCGCGCTTCACGTCGTAATCCGCGTTTTGCAGCAGCCGCAAAATGATGTTTTCCACGTCTTCGCCCACATACCCGGCCTCGGTCAGCGTCGTCGCGTCCGCAATCGCAAACGGCACGTCCAAAATCCGCGCCAGCGATCGCGCCAGCAGCGTCTTCCCGGAACCCGTCGGCCCCAGCATCAAAATATTGCTTTTTTCGATCTCCACCTCGCTGTGGGGATCCGTCGGCGTCGGCGTCGGCGGTGCCTCCGGGGATTCCGCTTCGCTCGCGGCCGGCGCGGGCGGTTCATGGAGAATCCGCTTGTAATGATTATGCACCGCGACCGCGAGCGTCTTCTTGGCGTGGTCCTGGCCGATGCACAGCCGGTCGAGCTGGCGCTTGATTTCCGCCGGCTTGGGCACGCTGCTGCGTGGTTTGTGCTTTTTCACCTGCGCGGCCAGCTCCTTGTCCAGCACGCTCTTGCACAGCACCACGCAGTTGTCGCAAATGTAAACCCCCGGCCCGGCGATCAGCTTCTTCACTTCTGCGTGCGTTTTCCCGCAGAAGCTGCAAAGGGTCATGTTGGTGGGCCGCGCCATCCGGGTTATTCCTTTTTATCCGCCAGGCTCGTCGTTCTCTCCGGCAATCCCGGGATTTCCTTGCGCGATTGCACCACCTCGTCCACCAGCCCGTAAGCCTTCGCCTCTTCCGAAGTCATGAAATTGTCCCGGTCGCAATCCCGCTCCACCTGCTCGATCGACTTGCCCGTGTGCTTCGATATGATGCTGTTCAGCCGCTGTTTCAACTTCAGCATGTACTTCACCCGTATCTCCACGTCGCTCGCCGGGCCCTCAGCGCCGCCCAGCACCTGGTGGATCATGATGTTCGCATTCGGCAGCGCGTAACGTTTCCCCTTCGTCCCGCCGCACAACAGCACCGCCCCCATGCTCGCTGCCTGCCCGATGCAATACGTGTTCACATCGCACGTCAAAAACTGCATCGTGTCATAAATCGCCAGCCCCGCCGTCACGCTGCCGCCGGGCGAATTCACGTAAAGATGGATGTCCTTCTTCGGATCGCTCATTTGCAGGAACAACAACTGCGCGATGATGATGTTCGCCACCATGTCATCCACCGGCGTCCCCAAAAATACAATGCGGTCCACCAGCAGCCGCGAGTAAATGTCATACGACCGCTCGCCGCGCCCCGTCTGCTCCACCACCATCGGTACCAAAAAATTATTCATAGTTTAAATGTCTGAACGTTTCAGTGGCGCAACCTAACGGAGGTCCAACCACGCGTCAAGCCGCTGCTGGCAGCGTTCACTCTGACCGCGCCCAGCGCCGCACTTCGCTGCCCGGGGAGCACACGCGCCCCGCGTGTGGGGTTCAGCGCCCCCGCTGAACCCTTCAGGTCAGCCTTGAAGCACCCGCAACCCCGATTCCATTTCATACGCGCGCAGCGCGGCACTTCGTCGCCCCTGTTCGCTCTCCCGTCTTCAATCTCGAAGAGATTGTGACCCAAAGCCCAGTGGTTGCCCCGAAGGCTTTCGGGGCTACCCTGGGTAACATCGCCCAATTTATCCGCCCCCTCCCATTCGCCCCAAGCGAATGGGAGGGGGGAAGGGGGGTGGGTCATTTCCAGATTCCCGACGCAATGCGCGAATGCGCCCATCGCCGCAATTCTCCCGGCATCCCCGCCGTAATTCGAACAATGTTGCTTCACACCAGGCTTGCCAGCAGGCCCGGTGCCAGATACGTCCGTTTTTTGCGGTTGAGGACCTTTGCTCATCTACTTTTTCCCTCCGTTCCCCGCGCGCACCGCCTCATCCGCCGCCGCCAGACTCTGCTGATAAATCCTGTCAATCTGTTCCCCCAGCGATTTGCCTTCCAACTGCGCCAGGTCAAACGACGGCGCCACTTCAATCACCATATAATGCAATGCCGCGAACACATCCGGCCCTCCCCCTTCATCGCCATACCGGTAAAGCAGGTAATTCCTGCCCGGCACCATCGGGTAATGCGCCCCGATGATCCGCCGCCCCGAATGCGCGTCTCCCTTCAACATCTTGACCACCTCCACTTCCACCGGATGAAAATCATCCCCCACCACCACCGTCGGCGGCTTGAAATGCTCCACCTCGATCCCCGGTCCGTTCGTCGGGAAGGAAATGCATTTCGCGATCAAAATCTCCGTGCAATCCGTCGCCGGCTCAATTCCCTCCGGGTACGTCGCAAGCATCGCGGCATAAACTGCCCCGCCCAGCAAGATTACGATGGCCAATAGTTTCATCCGTGTTGCGTAGTCGCCAGAGTGCCCACAAGCGGTTGGCCCCTGTCCAGCGCAAAATGGTTCAGTGGGTTTTGCTGTGAACCAGATTTCTCCTGTCCCTGTTTTTGAGGATCATACGCGTCTCCCCCGGAAGCGCGGCATTCATGCCGCTTCAATGTCAGATTTTCCACCGCATTCACCTGATTTGGGGCCAGCCTCGCCATTAGCCGGGGCTCTTCCAGTGGACCGTCACCGCCCCGTCTTTGGGGAGCGCGGCATTCATGCCGCTTCAACGCCGCACTTTCCGCCGCGTTCAATTGTTTTGACGCCGCCCGTCCCATATTCTGTTGCTCCTGCTTTCCTTCCCGCCAAATCGGCAAATAACTCACATGCGCCTGCTTCTTCATCGTCCGTCTCCAATGCCGGGGAGCCTTTCTGAAAATTCCGGGGGCTCCTGTTTTTGGGCAAAAGGCTGGATGGCGAGGCGCGACGAAGGAGAATATCCCTGGTGGATCTTCGACCGAGGAGCAACGAAGCCAAACAGCCTTTTGCGCGAAAACCCTCCGGGCGGCGGGTCTTTCGACCTCGGTTGGTGTTTGGTCGACCGTTACAATCCGTTGCGGGGATGCTTTAGCCTCGCCATCTTTGCTTCTGCCAGAATTCCTCGCCGCAGGAGCCCTCGCAATTTTCAGACAGGCTCTTAAAACCTCCCGCGCCAGCCAGTTCTCCGCCTTCCTCCGCTCCACCCAAACCCTCGTCTCCATGTGCTTCTCCCGCCGCGCCGCAATCAACACCCGCACCAATCTCACCACCACCTTGTGATTGATATCCTTCAACGGCTGATCCATCTCCTCCAGCGCCAATTCCGCTATCCTCCGCAACAGCTCCTTATACGCCTCCGCCGGACTTAACACCGGCTCCAACGCCATCCGCTTCTCCCGCTGCACCTTCGCGAACCGGTTCGCACTAATCCGCTCATAATACCGACCCACACTGCTCCTGCTCACCTTCAACCCAAACTCCTCCAAACAACCCTCCACCACCTCCTCATACGTCCGGCCTTCCTCAAATAGCCACACATCCACCCTAACCCTTTGCGCCTCAGGCAATCCCTGCAACTTTGAATCGCATCTTATTCTCCGTGTCATATCAGTTCGGTCTCCTGATATTGGTTCTTGTCTCCTCTTGTCCCTGTGCCTCTGTGCCTCCGTGGTTCATTCTGCATTTTCCAGTATTGGTTCCCATCCACGCTTGCCTCTGCGTCTCTGCGCCTCTGCGGTGAATCCTTAACCTCCCGAAAAAGCCCCGCCAGCGCGATACGCGGGAAATCAACCACTTGCGTCGAATTAGGTGGGAAAAGGCGGGTTAAGGCGGTCTCGAAGTGGGAAAACCCGGTCGCTAAGCGGTAAATATTCCACGATTTTCCGATCTCCAAATCGCCTTTTCCCACTTCGGCCCGCTTTTTCATGGCACCCGCCCCGCCCTCCGTAGCTTCCGAGCGAAGGAGGGTCCCGGTCGCTTCCGCTCGGCGTCCCGCCGCGACGACAGCACCTTCGCCCTTTTCCAATTTGCGCGTACACGCGCACCCCGACGTCCCGTGTCGGGGCTGGATTCTAAATTCTGGATGCTGGATTCGATGCTTCATGCGTCTTCACGCTCGGCCTCCTTGTTTGGCCGGTTCAAATCTTCGCACAATTTTTCCTTCTGTCAAATCGCTCGATGATTTTAGGCAGGGACATCGCGCGCGACGGCTAACATTAGTCCTATTGGTCCCATATGTCCCATAGCGCTTCCCCGTTCCTCCTATCAAAAATCGCAACTCAAAAATCAAAAATCCTTATACCCTGTCAAATCGATCCTTCCCTCATCCCTCAACCATCAACCCTCAACCAATTCAGCAACACACCCGTCTGCGAAATCAAGCGTCGAACGCCAAAAACCTGCCACCCCGTCTCTCGTAGCAGCCAAGGTCAGGGCGTGTTGCCCAAATGCCGGAGCGCGGCTGTGTCGGTCCTCCGACCAGCCGCAGCAACATGGGAAATTGCCACAACTTGCGAATTTACGCCCGCCGTTGGTTCGTCCTTGACCACCAACTCACCGCTGTTTGCATTTGGGCAACATGCCCGTAACGAGGCTCAAACTTCCGCCTTTGGCAGCGCCTCGCCCGGACTTTTCTGACGCCGTTCAATCTCGAAGAGATTGTGGCCCAAAGCCCAACGGTTGGCCCGTCCCCGGGTCAACCTTGGGTAAACATCGAAATCAATCCACTACCTCGAAGAGGTTGTGGCAATCTTCGCCCGGCTCCATTGCCGCAACACGCCGCATCCGCAGCGCCGTAGGCGCGACATCATTGTAGAACCACAACCCAGACAAACCACCCAAGCCCCGTCAGGGGCGGCATATTCCCGACGATGCCACCCCGTCTCTCGTAGCAGCCGAGGTAACGAGGTTCACACCGATTCCTCGGTCTGTCGCGGCCATGTCCCCCGATGGCCATTCGTGTATGCCAACACGTCGGCAGCTTGACTTTGAACGCTGGCGGCGGCATCGTTCCCAACCAAGAGCGACCAAAAACCATTCGATTTGAATTTCACTCGGCACATGAAACAGAATTCCTTTGCTGTCGTCGCAATATCGCCTGAACAAGGCGCGATAACTGCGCTCCGTGGCCATCCAAAGCTGCTTCCGCCGAATGATTTTCATAAGCTGATCGAGCGCTTATCTGGTATTCATTTCGAGATTTTAATATAAGAACAGCTATGCTGTACATAAATTGTTAGGAATAGCGCACAACCAATGAAAAATGTTTTGGCCGCAACGCAGATTCTCGTTGTTATCGCCACAATGCAGATAGCGTCGGCCGAGGAGACCAACCGGACGGACGATGTCATTCCGGTGATCGACTTCAGCGGCGTGCCGCTCGTGGAAGCAATCAAAAACCTTGCACGGCAGGGAACCTTTTATTACATCCTTGATCCGCGCGTCCCTGGCTCCACTCTCGGTCCAGGCCGACTGATGCAACAGCCGATAATCAATACGCGCTGGGAGAATCTTACGGCACAAGAGGCGTTCGATCGCCTGCTCGCCAGCAACAATCTGGTCGAGAGTAAAATTCCTGGGACCACGTTGACGCGAATCGCGCCCGCCAATCCGGGCAGCAGACTCATCCCGGATGTCGTGCTTTCGGCTGAAACAAATCACGTCATGCGCGAAGCGCTCCAAGATTGGGACCTCGTCGTCACCCTCAGAGCGCTGGGAAAGCAATCAGGAATAAAACTTTCCTTTGACCCGTCGTTGTCCGCACCGGCTCTCGGACTGGAGGGAGAAGCTCCAAGAATCTGGTTCGGCGAGCAGGACCACATCACGAGCCGCCAGGCAATCACCGTGTTGCTCGATAACTACGATCTGCTGATGATTGAAGATCCGACGACTTCTTCAGCTCGAATCACGGTGAATACGCATGGAAAGACGAACGCGTTGAGCGCCGCTGCTCTTCCGTCTCCAGCTAAAGAAGGGTGGCGGACGGTCGATGTGGGTTTTCGTATGACAATCCCGTCGAATTGGCAGAAAGAGAAAGTGCAGGGAATCGATTCCAATGTCGGGACCTATACGGCGGACACGGCCACGCTGGAGTTCGATGAGGTATACATGAGTTACACCGCTGAGAAAGCCCAGGCTGTGATCGCCGAACTGAAAAAGAAGGAAGCTGACTCGAAACTGTTGAAGCCCGGCGAAGATATCTGGCATATCGACGGAAGGATCGCAGATTTCATGATTGGGGAAGTGGATCCGAAACAAAATGGTGAGCGGCGCTTTTCGAATGTTGCGGAATTATTCGTTCCCTACCCAGGCCAGTCCGGCTATCTGTCGATTTCGATTTATTACCAAAGCGAACAGGACTTGCCGACTGTGCGACGGGTTCTCAGGAGTATTGAATGGAAGAAGACAGTAGACAGATGACCACTATGCCTACCCATGCACTCCAGCGAACGGCGGCAACACCGGTGGCTCAGCTTTCTACGTTAGGTGGCATAGCGCTATGACCACAACCAGGAAGACTTTCATGGGTGTCGGACTTTTGGTTTCATCAACCGGAGTTGTCTTCTTGCTTGCTTCGTGCATGACTCCAACGGTTTCGCGCGTGCCAATTCCCGGCAGTTCCATGACAGCAGTCGTCACCGCAGATTTGGCAGGTTGTTACGATGTTGAACTTTATGAGCATGGACATCCTATTCCAAGCCAGATTCAGTGTTTGGGACCATACGCATCACAGCATTGTTCTTTGGCGCAGGTGTCAACCACATCAAACATTGTCACCATTGCTTGGACGGACGGTGGCTATCATTACAGCACGGCAATTGATGTTGAAGCCCGGCGATTCGTCGTTTACCCAAATGGAGTGTCCGTGCGATGACAGATTTGGCAAGGCACAAACATGAAAAACGGGCAACCATCATCCAGCGAAATCGATTCGTATATCCGCACCTTCCCAAAGGATGTTCGGGAGATTCTTGAAAAGGTAAGGACTACGATTAGAAAAGCGGCGCCACAAGCGGAACAGACGATCCGTTATCGGATGCCGACCTTCACTCTGAACGGCAATTTGGTTCACTTTGCCGCATTCAAAAAACATATCGGGTTTTATCCTACGCCGTCAGGAATTGAGCGGTTTAAGGAGGAGTTGTCGGTTTATGACGGCGCAAAGGGTTCCGTGCAGTTTCCATTGGATAAACCGGTTCCCTTTGGACTGATAAGCAAAATCGTGAAATTCAGGGTGAATGAGAATTTGAAAAAACCAGAAACAAAATGAAAGAAGAGGCGGAAGAAATATGCCGTCTGACCAGTCGCCGCTGCCCACCTCACATCCTGACAGGCCGGCCTCCGGCCACAGGACAGTTAACCTTCTTTTGGCCCTCTTCTTGCTCCTTTCTGCCCCGTCGGGTGAGATCGCCCATGAATTATGTGTAGAGCCTTTGGCCAAATAATTGGCAGATTCGTCAATCCGGCCGTCAAAATCCGGCCGCTTTGCCTGCTCTTTCCCTTGCTTCTGCTTGCCGCTTCACCGGCGCCCGCCCAAACCAACGCACCTAAGGTTAATTCCAGCCTCCTTCCCAACCTCGCCAACCTGACCAATCAGGCATCCCAGGTGATCCCGACCAACCGCCCTCATGTCGTGCTGCCCTTCCAGGTCGTCGTTATCGAAACCGCCGAGGCCTCGGAATTGAAGGCCCTGACCAACCAGGCCCGGACGTTCCTCACCACCAAGGATTACGACGGACTCGACGACTTTCTCGACAAATTGCGTTCCTCAAAAAAATCCTGGGCCACCGGCCGCTGGAAATTGAGCGACGCCTATTCCGGGCTCATCCCCGCGGACGACGCGTCGGATGCCGAATGGATCGGCCGCCTCGCCGCCCTGCGTCATTGGATTGCCGCCAAACCCGAATCCATCAGCGCGCGCGTCGCCCTGGCCGATTTCCTCACCGCCTTCGCCTGGAAGGCCCGCGGCTCCGGTTGGGCCAACACGGTCACCGAGGAGGGCTGGCAGTTGTTCCGCCAGCGGCTCGATGAATCCATGAACGTTTTGAATGAAGCCGCGCATCTGAAGGCAAAATGCCCTGAACTCTGGGTCGTCAAAATGCGGAGCGCCCTGGGATTGCAGTATGAAAAACCCCAATTCAACGACATCTTTGATGAAGCCATCCGCTTCGCGCCGGACTACGAGGCATACTACTATCGCCGCGCCATTTATCTTCTGCCCCGCTGGAGTGGCGAACCGGGCGAATGGGAAAACGATCTCGCGCAATCCGCCGACCGCTTGGGCGGCAAAGATGGAGACGAGCTCTATGCCCGCGTCGTCTGGTCCATCCATAAATACGGCTCCGCGGATGTATTCAAGGAAAACAACCTCTCCTGGGCGCGCGTGGACCGGGGATTTGAAGGCATCGTCGAAAGTTTCCCCAATTCCGTGGCGGCAAACAGCGAGCGCGCCAATCTCGCCGTCCTCGCCCGCGACCGCCGGAAAGCCCGCCGGTACTTCGATCAAACCCACGGCCTCGTGGATTTGTCGGTATGGGCGTCCCGGGACCACTTTGTCCGTTACGCCAATTGGGTTTATTGGCAACCCTAAATCACTGAAAAAGGGTTGGCATCATTTCTCAATCGTCTTACTGCGCAGGTGCCCGTCCTCACTGACTCCTGATCCTTATTCAACCTGTTCCGCACTTTTCTAAATCCGTGCCCACTCACATCTCTCTTTCCTCTCTGCGTTCCTTGTGTTCTTTTACGGCCAATCTCCGTTCTCGATGCCCGCTCGCGACTTGTCGGAGTTTCCTCCTGTTCGATTTCGTTTCCCTATCTGTGTTTCGTCCGTGGCTCCTATATCACCGTCCCATGCGGGATCACCCCGTTCTTCGGGATGATGACAATCCCGTCGCGGATGAAATACAGCGGGTGGTCGAAATTTTCCGGCTTGCCTGCGGGCGAGATCACCACGTTGTCCCCGATCCGCGCGTTCTTGTCGATGATCGCGTTCTCGATGCGCGTGTTCTGCCCTATGCCGAGGCGCGGCCGCCCCGTCTTGATGCACTGCTCCACCGACCCCTGCGTCTCGTAATAATCGCAACCCAGGATGATCACCCGCTTCAATTCACTCCCCAGGTCCACCAGGCTCCGCACCCCCACAATCGTGTGTGCGATCCGCGCGTGATTGATGATGCACCCGTCCGACACCACCGCATGATCGATTTGCGCGCCGTTGATCTTCGACCCCGGGAGAAACCGCGGCCGCGAGAACACCGGCGCGCTCATGTCAAAGAAATTGAACCGCGGCAGCTCCGACGTCACGTCCAGGTTCGCCTCAAAAAACGCCCGGATCGTCCCGATGTCCTCCCAGTAACCCTGGTAAACATACGAAAATACCCGGTGCGTCTTCATCGCGTTCGGGATGATGTGCTTGCCGAAATCCGTCAGCGTGTTGTTCAGCAATTCCACCACCACCTCGCGGTTGAACACATAAATCCCCATCGACGCCAGGAACAACTCCCGCTCATCACTTATCCCCAGCTTCGGATACGACGCCCGGTCCAGCCGCAGCGTGTCCAGCAGCGCCGGATCCTTCGGCTTCTCCACGAACTGGCTGATCCGCCGCTCCGAATCAATGTGCATGATCCCCAGCGACGACGCCTCCGGCCGCGCCACCGGCATCGTCGCGATCGTCAGGTCCGCGTGCGTTTCAATATGCTGCTCGATGATCTTGCGAAAATCCATCCGGTACAACTGGTCGCCGCTCAGGATCAACAGATACTCAAACTCATTGTTCAGCAGATGAATCAGGTTTTTCCGCACCGCATCCGCCGTCCCCTGGTACCACGACGTGTCGGAGAACGTCTGCTCCGCCGCCAGGATTTCCACGAACCCACCTGTGAAATGATCGAACTTGTACGATTGCGAAATATGCCGGTGCAGCGACGCCGAATTGAACTGCGTTAGAACATATATGCGCCTCAACCCCGAATTGATGCAGTTCGAGATCGGGATGTCCACCAGCCGGTATTTCCCCGCCAGCGGCACCGCCGGCTTCGCCCGCTCCTGCGTCAACGGGAAAAGCCGCTTCCCCTGCCCGCCCCCCATGATTACGGAGAGGACATTGCTCGCATTAACCGATTGACGGGCCCCAGTTGGCGGCATTTTATTCCTTTGCTGACCAATTAATTGTTATGCTTTTTTATAACCTGTGATAGGCTCCGAGGGCAAGCGGCATCGCGCCCCGGTCTTGAAAAACAGCTTTAACCGTCAGATTCAGGCTTAACTCATTATGTGCGGCATCGTCGGATATATCGGAAAACAATCCGCCTCCCCCATCATCGTCGAGGGTTTGCGGCGCCTCGAATACCGCGGTTACGACAGCGCGGGCATCGCCGTCACCAACGGCCACGGCATGGAAATCTGCAAAAAAAAGGGCCGCATTGACGAGGGCCTCGGTCGCCTCCTCCTCGCCCATCCCCTCCATGGCAGCGTCGGCATCGGCCACACCCGCTGGGCCACCCACGGCCCGCCCTCCGACGAAAATTCCCACCCACACCTCGATCAATCCGGCAAAATCGCTGTCGTCCACAACGGCGTCATGGAAAACTACGACCGCGTCAAGGACCGCCTCCTCAAGGCCGGCCACACCTTCAAGTCCAGCACCGACACCGAGGTCCTCGCCCATCTCATCGGCGAACATTATAAGAAATACCACGGCAAAAACGGCGACACCAACCCCCTCGCCCTCGCCGTCTGCGACGCCCTCCGCGAAGTCATCGGCACCTACGGCATCGCCGTCGTCTGCGCCGACCAGCCCGATACCCTCGTCGGCGCCCGCCGCGGCTCACCCCTCATCATCGGCATCGGCGACGGTGAAAACTTCCTCGCCAGCGACTCCAACGCCATCGTCGCCCACACCCGCCAGGTCGTTTACCTCAACGACTACGACGTCGCCACCATCACCCGCGAGCGCTTCGATGTCCAGAACCTCGGCACCGACACCGCCAAAGTCCAGATCAGCAAACTCGAATTCGCCGCCGAGGACGCCGAACGCGGTGAATACGCCCATTTCATGCTCAAGGAAATCCATGAGCAGCCCCGCACCGTCGAAAACGCCCTCCGCGGCCGCGTCGAAAACGAAGGCGCCACCGCCCGCTTCGGCGGCCTCAACATGACCCCCGCCGAGCTCCGTTCCATCGAGCGCATCATCATCGCCGCCAGCGGCACCAGCTGGCACGCCGCCCTCGTCGGCGAATACCTCATCGAAGAACTCGCCCACGTCCCCGTTGAAATCGAGTTCGCCCACGAATTCTGCTACCGCAACGCCCCCATCGAGCGCGACACCGTCCTCCTCGTCATCTCACAATCCGGCGAAACCGCCGACACCCTCGCCGCCCTCCGCGAAGCCCGCCGCCGCGGCCATCGCGCCCTCGCCATCTGCAACGTCGTCGGCAGCACCATCGCCCGCGAATCCGATGGCGGCATCTACATGCACGCCGGCCCCGAGATCGGCGTCGCCTCCACCAAAGCCTTCGTCTCCACCCTCGCCATTCTCACCCTCCTCGGCGTCCACCTCGGCCGCATGCGCATGCTCTCCGCCAGCCGCGCCCTCGAAATCATGCGCGCCCTCGAGGCCCTCCCCAAACAACTCGAATCCATCCTCGCCCAGAGCGACGCCATCAAAAAAATCGCCCTCAAATACGCGAAGGCCGACGACTTCTTCTTCCTCAGCCGCGGCTACAATTTCCCCATCGCCCTCGAAGGCGCCCTCAAACTCAAGGAAATCTCCTACATCCACGCCGAGGGCTACTCCGCCGCCGAGATGAAACACGGCCCCATCGCCCTCATCGACCCCAAGACCCCCACCGTCTTCGTCGTGCCCCAGGACTCCATGTACGACAAAACCATGGCCAACCTCGCCATGATCCGCGCCCGCAAAGGCCCCATCATCGCCATCGCCACCGAAGGCGACGACCAGGTCGCCAAAGTCGCCGACGACGTCTTTTACATCCCCAAAACCCTCGAGGCCCTCAACCCCATCCTCGCCGTCGTGCCCCTGCAACTCTTCGCCTACCACATTGCCGTCGCCCGCGGCTGCGACGTTGACAAACCCCGCAACCTCGCCAAATCCGTCACCGTCCAATAAAATCGCGAACCTTCACGCTGACGTGTTGTGCTAAGACAATAAAGTTCTGAACTGGAAAATAGAGTTCTGAATTAAAGAATAAAGTCCTGAACTGAAATCCGGCGGTTCTCGAAGAAATAATTCTCCCGCAATTGAAAAGTAGGTGCACCCACAAATTGAATATTCGGACATGCCATTTGCCCGTTAAGAAAAAGCGGCCGACGTGTTCACGACCGAGTTGTTAAGCACCGGTGTCGAATATGGCGACACCAACATACAGCTTTCCGCAACGCTGTCGCCGGGATGGTTGTTCCCGGAAGTAAGTTTCTTTGCTCTCGCTTCCCCTCTCTTGATATGGTATCATCCAGTAAGCGCCGCTCGACCGCCGCAAAGAACCAAAAAATGGAATCGCAAAGCGTTGAAGTTTACGCTGGCACGCACCGGTCAGCCGGCAGGATCGCAGGTTTGCTGATTGGAGTGGCCGTGCTCGCCTTTGGCCGCCGCGCGCATGGCGCGGACGTAGTCGTTGACTCTTACCAGACTTTTCAAACCATCGTCGGCTGGGGGGACGGCGGGGGATTCTACAACGGGATTACGGGGATCGCAGGCAATATGCTGGATCCGGCCGTGGTCAACTCGATCAACTACCAGTACTTTGACTATCTGGCCGACGACTTGGGGCTCACCGGCACACGGACTTGGGAAGTCGGGCCGCGTATAGACGGAACCGGCATGGATCACGGCGATTGCGACGTCATTGACTGGAGTCTCTTCGAGTCCGATACGCTTCCGGCATCAACCGCCACCAACCTGCTTTACTTTCAGAGCAAAGTCCTGGCAAAAGGATACCAGCCGAATTTCTACTCGAGTCCCACGTACCCGACTCTGGCGACGCTTCTAAAACCCTGGGTGTTGAATCATCCGGGCGAGCGCGCCCAGCAGATATGGGCCAATGCGCTTTATTTCAAAAACACCTACGGCATAAACATCAACTATGCCGTAATTGACAACGAACCCAACGGAATCTTCACGCCTTCGCTCCTCGCGGACGACATCAAGGCTGTCGGTCCCCGGCTCGCTGCCCAAGGCCTGACAACCGTGGTCCAGTATGCCGAATGCGTCACCCCAATAACCGACTGGTCCTACATTACGCCTGTGCTCAACGATCCCGACATGTGGCCCGGCGTTGGCCGCATCTCGTATCATAACTACGGCTCCGACGATCAGTACCGTTCCTGCCTGCGGGATTTTGCCAAAGACAAAGGCCTCACCACAGCGCAGACTGAAATGGGCGATCCGAACTTCGACGACCTTTACAAGGATTTGACCCTGGCGGGCGTCGCCTACTGGGAAGTGGGGTTCAGCGGATCGGTCACTCTGACTCCCAATGCCGGTCTTACCGCGTTCACACCCGCCGCGAAATTCTTCCGGCTGCGTCAGTTGATCCATTACGTCCGCCCCGGCGCTGTGCGGATCGGGGCAACTCCGAGCGATCCTTCGCTTCGGGTGCTGGCTTTTTCGCAGACGAACGGAGTCACGACGATCATCGAAAACACCTTGTCGGCGGCGCAGTCGGTCAATCTGAGCGGCTTGCCCCCGGGCACGTACGGCGTGTCGCAATCCGCCGGCCAGCCATTCAATGAGCTTGGGCTTCGCGTGGTTGGCGCCAGCGGCACACTGACTCTCACGAATGTTCTGGCCGGATCTGGCGCCACGACCGTATATCCTTATTCGGGGCCGAATCACGCGCCCTCGATACTGGTTTGGGGCGCGAATCCGGGCTATCTCGTCGCACCGACAAATACGGCCGTGCTGTCGGTGACAGCTAACGATGCCGAGCTTGACCCGCTGACGTATCATTGGTCGGTGAACAACCAGCCCGCCGGCGCAAATACGGTGCTGGTCACACCCAACGCCGCCACCACAACGGTCAACAATCTGGTCGTTGCCGGTACCTATGTCTTCAACATTGATGTGCATGACCCAACGAATACGACAACGCGTCAACTTTACCTGAACGTTTATGCCACCAACCCGCCCCCTGTTCTCTGGCAACCGGGATTCAGATTTGGCGCGCCATACGGACTCGTATTCGGCAGTCTGCCCGACATCACGCACGCGAACATCGAATTGCCGACCTCTACAACCACGTTACAAGTCGGTATTTCTGATCTGGCGAACAGCGACTTCACCGGTCGGGGTCAATGGAGCGTGGTCAGCCAGCCGGCCGGCGCCAATGTCGTCCTTGGCAGTACCTACTATATTTATATCAGTATTCGCTGCGACGTAACCAACATGACGGTGCCGGGAGACTATCTCTTTCAGCTTGATGTCACCAATCCAGGCCATTCAAATCTCACCGCACAAATTCTATGCACGGTACACGATGCAAGTTCACCTCCCACCATCAGTTCCGTTACGGCTTCTCCCAACAACCTGACGTTGCCAGTAAGCGCGAGCCAGCTCTCGGCGACCACCAGCGACTCGCTGCGCAATCTTTTGCGGCACTGGTGGGCGGTGACAACCACTCCGATTGGCGCCAAACCTGCCTTCGACCATCAGGGCACCACCAATGCCACCGTGAGCAACCTCACGCTGCCCGGCACCTATACGTTTACGCTGCGCGCCTTCAACGATCTTTATCTGACAACGTCAAACGTCACGTTAATCGTGAAAGCCGCACTGGGTGCGCCGGTCATCACCAGTCCAGCGGCGGCTTCCGTCGTCATTGGCGCACCGCTTACATACACCATCACGGCTAGCAACAATCCAACCGGTTTTAGCGTCACCAATCTTGCGCCGGGATTGACATCCAATAACGGCGTCATCTCCGGGACACCGACCGTCGCCGGGACTTACAACATGCAGGTCAGCGCGTCCAACTCCAACGGCACCGGGAATGCCAATCTCGCCTTGACGGTGAAACTGCCGTTGCCGGTGATTACGAGTCCGCTCACTGCTGATGGGCTGGTGAATACCGCTTTCAACTACACCATCCAGTCCGCGAATGCATCCACGGTTTTCGGTGCGACGGGATTGCCTCAGGGGCTGACGTTGAACGCCACGGGCTTAATCTCGGGCACGAATACGAATGGAGGCGTTTTTTCTGTTACGATCAGCGCCGCAAATACCACCGGCCAGACCACAACCAATCTGACCATTGTCATATATAATGGCGTCGCTCCGGTACCGGTGATCACTAGCATGTTGAACGCTACTGGTGCCGTTGGCGCGAGTTTCAGTTACGCCATCACCGCGTCGAACAACCCAACCAGCTTTTTTGCAATCGGCCTGCCCGCGGGACTATCTTTTAATCCGGCCAGTGGCGGAATTACGGGCGCACCACTGGTCGAAGGAATTTTCAGTGTGACGATCAGAGCCAGTAACGAAGGAGGAACCGGCAGCACAAATCTGGTTCTAAACGTAGGTCCCGAACCCCTGCCGCAGCTTGGAGCGTTCTGGACACAAAACGGATTGGAACTCACATTTTTGGCGCTGGCAAATCATCATTATACGGTGGAACGGTCCGACGACCTGTCAAGCACGAACAATTGGACAGCGTTGATGAGCGGCATAGCAGGCAGCGGAGCCAGTTACATGGTGATGGACACCGACACGAACGCACCCAGTCATTTCTACCGGCTTAAAGTATATACTCCGTGAGGCTCGTTTGGCTCGCTTTGCTGCTGACTGACGTCGCAACGCCCGGCAACGTAAATGGCTGCCAGCCAGCTGAGATGAGAAAATTCTTTCGCGCCCTATAATTCAGCCGGGAAACTCCAGCGAACCCACATTCCCGCATTGGCCGAACACCTAGCAAAGGCTGTGGAAAAGTCGGGCGAGCGTTTCGGAATCCAAATGCAAATAAGAAAGAAAACAAACATTGAACTCCAGAGGGGTGCGCTACTCTAATCGGTTGACAAACCCCGCAACCCCGCCAAATCCGTCACCGTCCAATAACGGCCTGAACTGAACTCCGACAGTCCTTGCCGAAATAATTCTCCCGCAATTGAAAAGGAGCAATCGCGTCCGACGCGAATAGCACACCCCCATTATCACCGGTTTTATATCAACAAGTGAATCCCATGTCCTGTCCACTGAAGTGGATACAACCAAAAACGGGTTTTGTGCTTGTTCTTGTCCATGAAGCCAGAAGGCTGTTCTGATGAAACTACCTGCATTCATGTCTGTCATTTCCACACCAATACTTCTCCTTGCGGCAGTAATGTTTTTCGCAACGCAAAACTGTTGTCTGGCCGCACCGGACCCCGCCTATCGTCACCATGATCGTGACCGCCCGCAACCTCCCGTCGTGACACCCGCCACGCCAGGCACGCAAGACCGGCCGGGCCGGGCGCCTTCGGATGCGGTGGTCCTGTTTGATGGCAAAGATATATCGAAATGGCTCAGCCTGGATGGCACACCTGCAAAATGGATCGTTCGTGATGGTTATATGGAGAGCGTCAAGGGCGGCGGCGATATTCGGACCTTTCAGAACTTTGGCGATTGTCAGTTGCATGTTGAATGGGCTGCTCCATCGCCGGCCCGGGGAGAAGGTCAGGGTCGTGGCAACAGCGGAGTATTCTTCGGCCTTCGCCAATACGAAGTGCAGGTGCTCGACTGCTATGGCAACCAGACTTACCCCGACGGCTCCGCCGCCGCCATCTATGGCCAATATCCGCCCCTCGTCAACGCCTGCCTGCCGCCCGGGCAATGGCAGACGTATGATATCATTTATACCGCCCCACGCTTTGAGGCGGACGGCAAATTACTTGTTCCGGCTCGCATAACCCTCTTCCACAATGGCGTGCTGGTGCAAAACAACGTGGAATTGGTCGGGCCGACCGGTGGCTTCGTGCAGCAACCCTACAATCCTCATCCCGAAAAACAGCCCCTCGCCTTGCAGGATCATGGCGATGCGGTCCGTTACCGCAACATCTGGGTGCGCGAACTGGGAATGCCCGGGAAAAAAGAGTTCAACTTGCCGGATGCGTTGTTGACCGAATACGCGGGATCCTACACTTCATCGGGCACCCCAGTGGACATCACTCGTGAAGGAACTCAACTCATCGCCAGCTTGGGTGGTGCGCGGTTTGTGCTTTTTGCGGACTCACCAACCACGTTTTTCGCAAAAACCACCGATGTGCGGTTCGAGTTCCGTCGCGACCAACAGGGCAGGGTCTCGCAATTGATCTGGTCCATCGGCGAAGGCGGAATTACGGCAACCAAAACCAGGTGACGGCCCGACAATGACCAGGGATCGCAACGATTTTCCCGGACGTCATCGCCCGGTAGTGCTCGCAGAAAACCATGGCGTTTTCCCTTTTTTTGTTCGTCACCATTCTGTCATATTAGCCATTATGAAAGTGTTTGGAGCTCGCGAGCGCCGGGTGGCTCCTGCTCTGTTTCTCGCCCTGCTTGTCCTTTCTACCAGGCCCGCCGAAGCTTCGTTCATATTGGATTCCCTTCGCAACGCCCAATATGATTTCTGGCAGACATCGGATGGTCTTCCCTATCACGATGTGGATTCGTTGGCCCAGACACCCGATGGCTACATTTGGCTGGGGATGATCGGTTCATCCAACAGTCTGGTCCGGTTTAACGGATTCGAATTTTTGCCGGCGACCGGGCTGGCGGGGAAAGTCGGCAACGCTCCCACCTGTCTCGCCGTTGGAAAAAAACGGAAGGCTATGGATCTCCAAGGCATCCGGTACCGGCTCCTTGACGCTGTGGCAGGGAGGAAAGGCAGTCTCCATTGAAATGAAACTGCCACCACCGGTTGGCGGTGGCATTCAATCAATTCCTTTGTACGAGGATCACAGCGGCAACCTGTGGGTCGGAGGTGGCGGTTTGCTGGTTCGTTCTCCAGAAGGACACGTCGATGACTTTAGTGCCATTACAAAAAACTTTGGCGACATTCGCCAGATGGTGGAGGACCTGGATGGAACTCTCTGGCTGGCTACGGTTCACGGTCTTGTCCGCTACAAAAACGGCCTCTTTGATCAGCCGTATCCGATTACCAATGCAGTTTTCAGCGTCTTTACGAGCAAAGAAGGCAGTCTCTGGGTTGGCACCGACACCGAACCCGGGCTGTTCCAGGTCACTCCTTCAGGCATGCTCCATCAATATGGCGAAGAGCAGGGGTTAAACTCAAAAGGGATTTTGGCGATTTGTGAAGATCGGGAGTCCAATATCTGGCTGGGCACTTATTCAGGGCTCTATTTTTTTAAGGACGGAAAGATTTATCCCATTCAGGAAACGGATTTGAGAACTGCGTTTATTTTTTCCTTGTTGTGGGACCTGGAGGGCAGTCTTTGGGTTGGGACGTCCGATGGCTTGTACCATCTGTGCGCCAATCCGATCGAACATTACGGAGCATCGGTCGGACTTGGGGCCGTGAACAGTTTGTCCGTTGGTCCCAGCGGATTGTGGGCAAACATTTTCTCCCAGGGCACCTATCTGCAGCATGACGGATCCTGGACCAAACGCGTCGACCTCGGCGATTCCTCGGGGGATGGTCAATTGTTCGAAGCCGCCAACGGGGATATTTGGGTTGCGGAAGGATCTTATTACAATCACTTTCAGAAGGGAAAACCCAAGTTGAAAGAAGAAATCGGAGGAAATGCCTGTTTTTGCGTCGACGGCAAAACCCTTTGGATCGTGAATACCACCAATCTCTTTTCGTTCAGGGACGACAGGCTTTTACCCATGGGCGATGGCTGGCCCGTTATGACCATTACCCGTGTCGTGACGAACCGCGGCGGCGGGTTGCTAATCGGAACCACTCAGGGGCTCTACAAATGGGAGGGCCGGCTTACCAGGTGGCTTGACTTCAACCAAATCTTGCCCGACAGCACCCGGATCAACGACCTCGAATGGGACGGCGCGACTCTTTGGGTGGCCGCGAATCAGGCGCTCGCTCGCTACTTCCAGGGCCAATGGCAGATGATTCGCGTCGAAACCGACCTGGCGAAAACCGGCGGCATCAATAGCATGCTCGTCGAAAGCAACAGCCTGTGGCTCGGATGCGTGAATGGCTTGTTCTGCATCAGTCGAAATGAGGTGGACCAGTTTTTGAGCGGCAGCATCCGTCAGATCACGCCGGCTCAATTTGGCAAGGCCCAGGGGATGCGCTCGGGTTACCTGGGCCCCAGCGATTGGGGAGGAGGCGCGGTGCGAGGGAATGATGGGAAACTGTGGTTTGCCTCCAAGAGCGGTGTGGTGGCGGTCAACACTAAAGACCTGCTGAATCCAAAGCCTCCGCCGGTGGTTATCGAAAGTGTCCTATTGGATCAGCAGCCTGTCACCAATTTCTCCAGCCTTCAAAATGAGGCCATTAGGGTGCCGGCCGGCACGAGAAACATAGAAGTTCATTTTGCGGCACTAACGTACATCTCGCCGGTCATGGCGGTTTACAAATACCGGCTGGGAGGACTGGATTCGGATTGGGCCACTGCCGGCAACAGTCGCGTGGCCCGATTCACCAGGTTGCCGCCTGCAAACTATGACTTTCAAGTCAAAGCCTGCAACGCCGGCGGAGTTTGGAATGAGGAGGGTGCCAGCGTCCATTTTGTGCAGGAA